>Ga0102588_1000800_pt1 | contig 29463 bp, 29 predicted proteins | sample AraplaMF_Col_mMS_FD_76854 | JGI IMG/M metagenome (GOLD analysis project Ga0102588, IMG submission 76854) | Arabidopsis root microbial communities from the University of North Carolina, USA - plate scrape MF_Col_mMS (SPADES assembly) (version 2) | ecosystem: Host-associated > Plants > Roots >...
CCTCCTCGCTGCTCGACGTCCTCGACGCCCAGCGTCAGGTCTCCCTTGCTCAGGCAAGCCTTGCCGCTGCTGTCCAGCAGATGGCAAAGGATTATGCCGCGCTCAACATCGCAACTGGCGGCGGCTTCGCTCCGGGCGGCAAGACCACCGCTCCGGCATCGGCCAAGGTCGCCAAGGGCACGTGAAATCGTCACCCATTGCTTTGTTCAGGCCCCGCGGAATTTCCGCGGGGCTTTTTGTTTGCGCGAATGCCGCCGGGACAGATAATCCGCCTGCTGCGTAAATTTGGATTCGACAACCCCTAAGCGCTACGCTATGCAATTGCTTAAACGATTAAGCGCAGCGCCTCGAAATCATGGCTTCACAACGCCCGGGTCCCAATCTCAGCAGGATAGCGACGTCGCTCGGCGTCTCCGTTGCTACGGTCTCGAATGCGCTCTCCGGCAAAGGCCGAGTTTCCAATGCCCTGATCGAGAGAATTCGCACGCATGCTGCCGAACTCGGCTATGTGCCGAGCCAGGCCGGACGGGCGCTGCGCACGGGCCGCAGCGGCGTGCTGGGCCTCGTCCTGCCTGATATCGCCAATCCGCTCTTCCCGAAGATTGCGCAGGCCATCGAATTTGCAGCCTCCGCCGCCGGTTATGGAGTGCTGATCGCAGACTCCCGCGGCGATATCACGGCGCAGACCGAGGCGATCAACCGGCTGGTGGAGCGTGGTGTCGACGGCATGGTGGTCGTGCCTCGCCGCGCCACCCGCATTTCCGCCGCAAGCTGCCCGGTCGCGGTCATCGATACTGCCTCCACGCCCGGCAATACGGTCGCCGCCGACCATTGGCAGGGCGGCAGGGAGATCGCTGCCCATCTCGCCGGCCTCGGCCACAAGCAGATCCTGATCATCGGCAACAATCAGGAATCCAATGTCCAGAATGACCGAGCCGGCGGCATCAGGGCCGGCCTGCAGCCTGGCATGCGTTCCGAAACGCTCTGGATCGAGCGCCTGGAGAATGAAACGGGCACCGGCTGCCGGCTGGGCCTTGCGGAAAAGACGCGTCAGGGCTTCACCGCCTTCGCGGCTCTTTCCGACCTGCAGGCCCTGCGGGCGCTGACCGAGTTGCAGCAGGAGGGCATCAGCGTTCCCACCGATGTCAGCGTCACCGGCTTTGATGATCTCATCTGGTCGCCTGTCGTCACGCCGTCGCTGACGACGGTGAGGATGGATATGGACACCATCGCCGAAATCGCCGTCTCCGCGCTGGTCGACAGAATAAACGAAAGCGGCACCCGGGAGGGCGTGCTGGTCACGACGGAGACCGAACGCGTGCCCATGCAACTGATCATCCGCCAGTCATCCGGGCTCGCGAACCCGGCACCAAAAACCTCAGAGATGGAGAACATATAGAATGAAGAAAACCCTCATTGCATCGGCGGCGCTGGCCGCGCTTTTCCCCCTTGGCGCCACAGCACAGGAACGGACGCTGACCATTTCCGTCTATGCCTTCGCGCAGGATGACTACAAGTCGATCGTCTACGACCCCTTCGAAGCAAAATGCGGCTGCAAACTCGTTGTCGAAACCGGCAACAGCGTCGAGCGCATCGCCAAGATGGAAGCCAACAAAGCCAATCCGGTGGTCGATCTTGCCGCCGTCTCCATGGCTGATGGTCTTGCCGCTTCCCGCGCCGGCCTGATCGACAAGGTCGACACCTCCAAGCTCGACAATTTCTCCAAGCTCTATGATATCGCCAAGGATCCGAACGCCGACGGCATGAGCGTCGGTTACACTTTCTACGCAACCTCGATAGCCTACCGTTCCGACAAGATGAAGATCGAGTCCTGGGCCGATCTGCTGAAGCCGGAATATGTCGGCCACGTTGCCTTCCCGAACGTCACGACCAATCAAGGCCCGCCGGCGCTCTATATGCTGGGCCTCGCACTCGGCAAGGAAACGCCCGATCTCAAGGCGCCGATCGAGGCACTCGGCGAGAAGAAGGACGAGATCGTCACTTTCTACGAAAAGTCTTCCCAGCTCGTGCAGCTCATGCAGCAGGAGGAAATCTGGGCTGCTCCGATCGGCCGCTTCTCCTGGGCAGGCTTCACCAAGCTCAATGTTCCCGTTGCCTGGGCAACGCCGAAGGAAGGCCAGACCGGCGGCATGAACGTGCTGGTCATGACCAAGGGATCGAAGAACCAGGATCTCGCGCTGCAGTTCATGGATTTCTGGCTGTCGACCGAAGTCCAGACCAAGCTCGCCGAAAAACTGATCGACAGCCCGGCGAACGAGGAAGTGAAGGTCTCCGACGAGGTCGCCAACAACATCACCTATGGCGAAAAAACCGCCAAGAGCCTGAAGCTCATCCCCTCCGCAGCCGCTCTCGACAATCGCAATGGCTGGCTGAAGGAATGGAACGAAAAGGTCGGCCAGTAAGCCGCTGCCGATAACGGTCCCGGCGCCGGCCGGGACCGACCCTTCCCCCGCTCGAAAGGCGTTTCATGTTCCAGAACCGCGCTGAAGCACTGGCACTTGCCCTGCCGGCAGCGATCTTCGCAGCCGTGGTCTTTATGCTGCCTGTCGCGATCCTGCTCTCCGAAGGCTTTCGCAGCGGCGGTGCCTGGACGCTTGCCGCCTATACGGATTTCTTCTCCGAAACGCTGAACCGCACCGTTTTCTTCCGCACCTTCCGGCTTGGCCTCGAGGTGACGGCGGTTTCAGCCATCATCGGCTACGCCGCCGCCTTTGCGATCGTCAACCTGCCGCCGAAGGGCAAGGGCCGCATGATCGGCCTCGTCACCCTGCCGCTGATGATTTCGCCGGTTGCGCGTACCTACGCCTGGATCGTCATCCTTGGCCGCACCGGCATCGTCAATGAAGCCATCACAGGTCTCGGCCTGAGCGCGGAACCTTTGCGCCTGCTCTTTACCGAGACCGCCGTCTTCATCGGCCTGCTGCAGCTCTTCCTGCCGCTGATGATACTGTCGCTCATCAGCGCGCTCGAGAACATACCGAAGGATGCCATTCCCGCCGCACGCGTCCTCGGCGCCAACTGGTTTCAGGTTTTCTGGAAGGTCGTCCTGCCACTGACGAAGGAAGGTCTCGTCGTCGGCGGCACGTTGGTCTTCACCGGCTCCCTGACCGCCTATATCACGCCCGCCATCCTTGGCGGTTCCAAGGTGCTGATGCTGGAAACGCTGTTGTACCAGCAGGTGTCTGTCGCCAACAATTTCGTTTCGGCGAGCGTCATCGCCTTCATTCTGATCGTCATGAGCTTCGCCGCCAATATACTGCTGAAGCGGCTTGCCACTGCGAGGAACCGCCGATGAGCATTCGCCTCTTCTCACCAATGGTGCTGTTCCTGTTGCTGGTCTTCCTGATCGGCCCCTTCCTGATCATCATCGCCGCCTCGCTTTCGGCCGGAGATACGCTGGCCTTCCCGCCGCAGGGCCTGTCGCTGCGCTGGGTCGCCAAGGTCTTCACCATCGACAGCTTCCGCGACAGCTTTGCCATGTCGATGTTTCTTGCCGTCTTCGGCACACTGGCGGCGCTCGTCCTCGGCATTCCCGCCGCCTATGCGCTGTCTCGCTACCGGCTTCCGGGTTCCGAGACGGTGAGAACCATCGTCTCGCTGCCGATCATCGTGCCCGGCATCATCGTCGGCCTGGCGCTGCTGCGTTACCTGGTGGTTCCTTTCGGCTTCAACATCACGCTAGCGCTCTTCTTTGCTCATACCGCGCTGGTACTGCCCTATGCCGTGCGCGTGGTGTCCGCAAGCCTCGGGAACCTGCGCTCCGATATCGAGGAAGCAGCGGTCTTGCTCGGCTCCTCGCGGCTCGGCGCCTTCTTCCGGGTCGTCATGCCGAATATTCGCGGCGGCATTCTCGCCGCCTTCATTCTCGGCTTCGTCACCAGCTTCAATCAGGTGCCGGTCTCGCTGTTCCTCTCCGGTCCGGGCGTGCGCACACTGCCGATCGACATGCTGGGTTACATGGAAACCACCTACGATCCGTCCATTGCCGCGCTCTCGGCGCTGCTCGCCTTCCTTTCGATCGGCATTGTCTTCCTCGCCGAACGCTTCCTGGGATTCTCTCGCTATGTCTGATGCGTACCTTCAACTCGACAAGCTGACGCTCGCCTATGGCGATATGGTTGCGGTGAAGGACCTCGACCTATCGATTGCCAAAGGCGAACTGGTGGCACTCCTCGGCCCCTCCGGCTGCGGCAAGACGACAACCATGCGCGCGATTGCCGGTCTGCTCAATCCCGCCTCCGGCCGCATCAACCTTGATGGCGCCGATATCACGCGCGTCTCCGCCAACAAGCGCGCCGTCGGCCTTGTCTTCCAGTCCTATGCGCTTTTCCCGCATCTGAGCGTCTATGAGAACGTCGCCTTCGGCCTTCGCCTGAAGGGGCTGCGCGGCCAGGATCTCGACAGCAAAGTCAATGCCGGCATCAAATCCGTCGGCCTCGCGAAATTCGCCGGCCGCAAGCCCGGCGAGCTCTCCGGCGGCCAGCAGCAACGCGTAGCACTTGCCCGCTCCATGGTCATGGAACCGAAGGTGCTGCTGCTCGACGAGCCGCTCTCCAATCTCGACGCCCGCCTGCGTCTGGAAATGCGTGCCGAGTTGCAACGCGTCCAGAAGGAAACAGGCGTGACGATGATCTTCGTCACCCACGACCAGGCGGAGGCCCTTGCCCTTGCCGATCGCATCATCGTCATGCTGAACGGCGGTATCGAGCAGATCGGCACGCCCGAGGACATCTATAACAAGCCGGTTTCCTCCTTCGTCGCCGATTTCGTCGGCTTCGAGAATGTCTTTGCGATGAAGGACAGAAAGCTTGCGATGCCGAACGGCCCAGTCGCACTTTCCGCACCTGCCCCTGAAGATGCGGCGGGCCTGGCATGGCGGCCGCGCGCGGTTGTCCTTGGTTCTGGTCCTTTCCAGGGCAGCGTGCGCGGCACGTCTTTTGCCGGCAACAGCCGCGAATACCTGCTGGACAGCGCGCTTGGCCCGATCAAGGCGGAAGTCGACGCTGCCCTGCCGCAGCACGAACTCGGCAGCACGATCGCCTTCGACCTGCCGGTCGCAGCCGCTGCAAGCCTCAAGCGTTTCGGGTGAGATCATGGGCGTTTGGATCGACACAGACATGGGTTTCGACGACATCGCCGCCATCATGGTGGTGACGAACGCCGAGCATGACATCGATGGCGTCTCGTTGGTCTTCGGCAATGCGCCGCTGCCGCAGGTACGCACCAATGCAGCGGGTGCGGCAAAGGCCTTCGGCTGGAAATTTCCGATTCACGCCGGCCGAGATATGCCCGTGCTCGGCGAACTTGAGACGGCGCAGGCGATCCTCGGCGAAAGCGGTATTCCGACGGCGGGAAAACACCTGCCGCCGGCCCCGATCCTGCCTGACAGCGATGCCTTCCTTGCCCTCTGCCGCTGGCTGGAGCTGGAAGGCCCGCATCGCATCCTGGCGCTTGGTCCGCTGACGAATATCGCCGCACTGGTGCTCGCCCGGCCCGATCTAGCAACCCGCATCACCGAACTCGTCTGGATGGGCGGCGGCGTCACCTCGGGCAACCACACAGCCTCCGCAGAATTCAACGCGCTCGCCGATCCGGAAGCCCTGGCGATCGTCATCGCCCACAAGCTGCCGCTGCGCATGGTCGATCTCGATCTCTGCCGCAAGGTGCTTGCGAAGCCTGAGGATGCCGATCCAGTGCGCGCTGCCGGTGGCGCAAATGCCGAACTGATCGCGGATATGTTCGCCGGCTATATCAGGATCGGCACCAGCCGCGGTCGCCCCGCCATGGCGATCTACGACCCTTCGGCTGCCGTCGCCTTCGTCGCTCCGCAGGTGGTGAGCTTCCGCCCGGCTCGCATCGATGTGGAATTACAGGGACAGCACACGCGCGGGCGTACGATCGTTGAAACCCGCGCCACCCATGCAACGTTCAACGCACAGTTCGCTGCCGACATCGACGCCGACATGGCGCGTGTCATTATTCTTGCCGCCCTGGTCAACGAGGCCCGCAAATGACCGCAACCCTGCGCCAGGAACCTGCCGACTTCAACGAACCGGCCTTACGCGCCCGCGCGGTGGCTGCAGCTCGCGGCGACAGCCCCTTCGATACGCTTATTACCGGCGGCCGCGTTCTCGATGCCGTGACCGGCCTGATCCGCGAGGCCGATATCGGCCTCGTCGGTGCTTTGATTGCGAGCGTGCACGCACCGGCAAGCCGCACCGATGCCGCTGATGTAATCGACGCGACCGGCAGCATCATCTCTCCCGGCCTTATCGATACGCATATGCATATCGAAAGCTCGATGGTCACGCCGGCCGAATATGCTGAAGCCGTATTGCCGCGCGGCGTCACGACGATCGTCTGGGACCCGCACGAGTTCGGCAATGTCCACGGTCTCGATGGCGTGCGCTGGGCAATTGAAGCTTCGCGCAATCTGCCCCTGCGCATGATCCTGCTCGCCCCCTCCTGCGTTCCCTCTGCCCCTGGGCTTGAACTGGCCGGCGCGGATTTCGATGCCAACCTCATCACCGAGCTGCTGCGCTCTCCGGCGATCGGCGGTGTCGCTGAGGTCATGAACATGCGCGGCGTCATCGACAGCGACCCGCGCATGACAGCAATCGTCAATGCCGGCCTGACCTCCGGCAAGCTGGTCTGCGGCCATGCCCGCGGACTGGAGGGTGCCGACCTCAATGCCTTCATGGCCGCTGGTATCACCTCCGATCACGAACTTACCTCAGGCGCTGACCTGCTGCAGAAGCTCGCAGCCGGGATGACGATCGAGCTGCGTGGCTCTCATGATCATCTGCTGAAGGAATTCGTCGATGCGCTTGATGGCATCGGCCACCTTCCGCCGACCGTCACGCTGTGCACTGACGACGTCTTCCCCGATGAGCTCTACCAGAATGGCGGCCTCGACGATGTGGTGCGCCGCCTCGTGCGTTACGGCATGCGCCCGGAATGGGCGCTGCGTGCGGCGACCTTCAACGCCGCCCAGCGGCTGAAGCGCTCCGATCTTGGCCTGATCGCTCCTGGCCGCCGCGCCGATCTCGTGCTGTTCGAGGATATGAGCGAATTCAAAGCCCGCGCCGTCATCGCCAATGGCCGCCTGGTTGCCGAAGATGGCGCAGTGAAGGATCCGATCCAGCCACTCGATGCCGGTCCGCTGATGCAGTCGGTCAAGCTCGCCCCGTTTGCTGACGATGATTTCCGCATTCCCGCGAAAGGAAGCAAGGTACGCCTCGCAACGATCGACCGCCCGCGCTTTACCCAGTGGGGCGAAGCCGAGGCAGATATCCGCGACGGTTTCGTTGTGCCGCCGGCCGGCAGCGCCATGATCGCGGTCGCACATCGCCATGGACTGGCAGATGGCAAGCCGCGTGTCGGCTTCCTGACCGGCTGGGGTGAATGGCACGGCGCCTTCTGCACCACCGTCTCGCATGACAGCCACAACCTCACAGTCTTCGGCGGAAATGCACGAGACATGGCGCTTGCAGCAAACGCCGTCATCGAAGTCGGCGGCGGCATGGCCGTGGTAAAGGACGGCTGCGTCGAAGTCCTCTTGCCCCTGCCGCTCTCCGGCCTCGTAACCGATGCCTCCCTGCAGGAAACCGCCAACAGCTTCACCGCCATCCGCAAGGCCATGGAAAAGATCGTCGACTGGAAGCCTCCCTATCTGGTCTTCAAGGCCTGCTTCGGCGCGACGCTTGCCTGCAATATCGGCCCGCACCAGACCGACCGCGGCATTGCCGACGTCATCACGGGCAAGGTGCTGGAAAACCCGATATTGGAGACCTTCTGAGGCAGCTTACGCCTCAGCCTTGAGTTCCCGCTCCACCAGCGACACCCAGTAAGCCGCACCATATCCGAGCGCCTCGTCATTGAAGTCGTAGGCAGTGTTGTGATGCAGCGCTCCATCGACAGCCGGACCGTTGCCGAGCCAGACATAACAGCCTGGAGCATTCTGCCCGAAGAACGCGAAATCGTCGCCGGCAGTGGATGGCGGAAAGCTCGTACGCACCTTCGCGCCAAAGACCGCCTGCGCAGCACCGAGCGCCCGTGCGGTCGCATCCGCATCATTGACGACGGGCGGAATACGGCGTTCGAATTCATAGTCTACCGAAATACCGAACATCGAGGCCGTGCCCTGCGCCAGGCGGCCAATTTCCGTTTCGAGCTGGTCCCGCACCTCGGGCGAATAGGCGCGCGCCGTTCCACCGATCTCCACGATATGAGGGATCACGTTCAAGGCCTTCGGATTGCCGGCCTGTACCGAACAGGCGCTGACGACAGCCGGCTGAAGCGGATCGACAACCCGCCCGACGATCGTCTGCAGAGACGCAAGGAAAGCGCCGGCAGCGGTGATCGGATCGCGGCCGAGATGCGGCTTTGCGCCATGCGTGCCAGTGCCTCGGAAGATGATCCGCCAGCTATCGGATGAGGCAAGCTGCGGCCCCTCGACGACAGCGATCTCATCAACGGCAAGCCCGGGCATATTGTGCAGCCCATAAACGGCATCGCAGGGAAACTGCTTGAATAGCCCCTCCTCCACCATACGCCTCGCCCCGCCGCGGCCCTCCTCGGCCGGCTGGAAGATGAAATGAACCGTGCCGGAAAAACCGCGCGTTTCGGCGAGATAACGCGCCGCGCCGAGCAGCATCGTCGTATGCCCGTCATGACCGCAAGCATGCATCTTGCCCGGCACCGTCGATTTATAAGGCCGCTCCGCTGTCTCCGGCATGGCGAGAGCGTCCATGTCTGCCCTCAGCCCGATCGTGCGCGTGCCATTGCCGATCTGCAGCGTGCCGACGACACCGGTACCGCCGAGGCCGCGATGCACCTTGATACCAGCCTCCTCCAGAAGCTTGGCGACAATCTCACTGGTGCGCTCCTCTTCGAAGCCAAGTTCGGGGTGGGCATGGAGGTCTCGGCGGAGGGAGGTCAGAAAGGGCAGATCGTTGCTGATCCGGGCGGGAATGCTCATGAGCCTGGATATCCTGTAAAACGAAAACGGGCGCCCGACGGCGCCCGCATCAGATCATTCTTTTTTCAACAAACAGCCGCGGAGTTCAACCCCTCACGCCTCTTCGACGAAGACCTCTTCACGCTTGCGCTTGACGCTCGGCAAGAAGACGATGATCAGCACCGCCACGGCGATCGTCAGCAGAATGGCACTGATCGGCCGTGTGACGAAGGTCGTCGCATCGCCGCGTGACAGGATCATGGCCCGTCGCAGGTTTTCCTCCAGCAGCGGCCCGAGTACGAATCCGAGCAAGAGCGGCGCCGGCTCGCAGCGAAGCTTGGCGAGCACATAGCCGATGAGACCGAAGAAGGCGACGGCATAGAGGTCGTAAACGTTGGAATTGACGCTGTAGACCCCGATCGAGCAGAAGGCCATGATGACGGGGAATAGCACGTAATAGGGGACTGTCAGCAGCTTCACCCACAACCCGATTAGAGGCAAGTTCAGGATGACGAGCATCAGGTTGCCGATCCACATGGAGGCGATGATGCCCCAGAAGAGCGCCGGCTGCTCCGTCGCCACGTTCGGCCCTGGCACGATGCCCTGGATGATCATCGCGCCGATCATCAGCGCCATGACCGGATTTGCCGGGATCCCGAGCGTCAGAAGCGGAATGAACGAGGTCTGCGCACCGGCATTATTGGCCGATTCCGGCCCTGCAACGCCGGCAACGGCACCATGACCAAACTCCTGCGGCTTCCTGGAGACTCGCTTCTCCACCGTATAGGAGGCAAAGGACGCAAGGATCGCCCCACCGCCCGGCAGGATGCCAAGCGCCGAACCGATGACTGTGCCGCGAATAACAGGCGCGATCATCTCCTTGAACTCTTCCTTTGACGGAAGGAGCCCGGAGACTTTCGCCATCAGTACCGTGCGTGTCTTCTCGCCTTCCAGATTGCGCAGGATTTCCGCAATGCCAAAGACACCAACGGCCAGTGCCACGAAGTTCAGCCCGTCGGCATATTCGCGGATACCGAGCGTGAAGCGTGGCGTGCCGGTATAAATATCCGTCCCGACGAGCCCGAGCAGCAGTCCGAGCGCCACCATCGCCAGCGCCTTGACCACCGAGCCATGGGCCAGCGCGACCGAAGACACGAGGCCGACGATCATCAGCGAGAAATATTCCGCCGAACCGAATTGCAGCGCGATCGCCGTCAGCGGCGGAGCAAAGACCGCCACCAGAAAGGTCGATACCGTGCCGGCGAAGAAGGAGCCGAGCGCGGCAATCGCAAGCGCTGCCCCGGCCCTGCCCTTGCGCGCCATCTGATAACCATCGATGGCCGTCACGGCTGAGGAGGATTCGCCCGGCATGTTGATCAGGATTGCCGTCGTCGAGCCACCATACTGGGCACCGTAATAGATGCCGGCGAGCATGATGAGCGAGGAGACCGGCTCAAGCTGGAAAGTGATCGGCAGCAGCATGGCGATCGTCGCCGTCGCGCCGATGCCGGGCAGCACGCCGATCAACGTGCCGAGCAGCACGCCGATAAGGCAGAAAAGCAGGTTTTCCGGGCTTGCCGCCGTGTAAAAACCGAGTGCGAGATTGCTGAAAAGTTCCATCGCCGCCTCCTAGAACCGGACCCAGGGGCCAAAACGTTCGAAGGGCAGCCCGAGCGCATAGCTGAAGACCGCAATGGAAAAGGCCGTCAGCAGCAGCGAAAGAACCAGCGCGTACAGCACATTCATCCGGCTGGATGCGAAGCAGGCGATAAAAGCCGTCAGGAAGATCGCCGGCGCAAAACCAAGCCCGCGAACCGTCAGCCCGAAAAAGACCGGGGCCGGCAGGATGAAGAGCATGCCGCGCCAGGCGAACGGTTCGATGGGCTCGCCCTGAACCCGGACCGCCTGCACGAGGATGATCAACCCGAGCAGGACGAGGATGCCTGACAGGACGAGCGGGAAATAGCCCGGCCCCATGCGTAGGGCCGTACCGATTTCGAGGCCCAGCGACTGATAGGCGAAAAAGGCACCGGTTGCGGCGAGCAAGGCGCCGCAGATGACATTGGTGGTGTCGAAACTGAAAGATTTCATGATGTCTCCTGGTGTTGGAGATGGAGCGTCGCGACGGACATCGAATTACGCAGACGCCCTCCTCCCGATCGGGAGGAGGGTGTAAATGCAGTCGAGCTCAGTCCGCGTATTCGCCGGCAGCTTCGATGACGGGCTTCCAGCGGGCGATTTCGCTGTCGAGTTTCGCCTTCAGCGCAGCCGGCGTCGCATCGGCGTCCGCAGAGGGAGCCGTGCCGAGCTCGGCAAAGCGGGCGGCGACGTTCGGGTCCTTCAGCGCGACCTGCAGCGCCTTCGACAGACGCTCATTGATTTCGGCCGGCGTACCCTTCGGCGTGTAGATGCCATGCCAGATACCGACTTCGAAGCCCGGTAAGCCGGCTTCGACGGCGGTCGGAATGTCCTTGAGCACATCGAGGCGAGCCGGCGAGGTCACCGCATAGGCCTTGATCGTGCCGCCCTTGATCTGCTTCGTCGTGTTGGTCGTCTGGTCGCACATGATATCGACCTGGCCGCCGAGAAGATCGGTCATGGCCGGACCGGTACCCTTGTAGGGAACGGTCGTGAGCGGTGTCTGGATGGCGCTCATGAACATCATGCCGCAAAGGTGGGATGCCGCACCGATACCGGCATTGGCGACGGTAACCTTGTCCTTGTTCGCCTTCACATAGTCGATCAGGCTCTTGAGATCGGCCGGTTCGAAATCCTTGCGGGCGACGATCGTCATCGGAACATCGGTGACGAGACCGACATATTCGAAGGCGTTCAGCGTGTCATAAGCAAGCTTGCGGTAAAGCGTGGCGCTGGTCGCCATGCCGATATGGTGCAGCAGGATCGTGTAGCCGTCCGGATCGGCATCGGCGACTCGCCCGGCACCAAGCGTGCCGCCAGCGCCGCCGACGTTTTCAACGACGATCTGCTGGCCGAGATCTTTCGACATGGATTCGGCAACGAGGCGCGCAACAGTATCGGTCGGTCCGCCGGCGGAGAAAGGCACGACCATGGTGATGCTGCGCTCGGGATAGGTCTGCGCCGAGGCGGTCAGTGCGAGAAGCGAAACGGCAGCGGCGGCGGTCACGCCGAGCATAGCCTTCAGGATTTTCATCGTTTTCCTCCCTGATGAAAATGACTAGTCCCGCCGGCACATCCTCCGCACCGGCTCGGATGGCTCATTTGCACGCCTGGGACTTGCTGCCGCAATCGCGGCGCGAAGAAAGGAACGACGATTTTGCGACAGTGCGCCGCAGCATGGGTCGATTTGGAAACAATTGGTTAAAGCGATGGGTGGAAATCCACCCATCGCTTGTCCTTACCGGTTGGGCGGCAGAACGACCTCGCCGGTTTCCAGCAGCGATTTGAGGTTGGAAAGAATTTGTGGCCACCCGCCGGAGACGGCGCCGATGAACTTGGAGCCCTCGACCGGCATCGAATGCGTCAGCGTCAGCTTGACCGCCTCGCCGACCTGTTCAAGCTCAATCACGCATCGAGAAAATCCCTCCGCCTTGAGCTCCGGCCTGAACTCATTATGCCACTTCAGGACAAGCCGCTTGGGTGGATCGAATTCGAGGATTTCACCCGTATCGGTGACGGTTCCGTCGGAATAGCGCATCTGCCAGGCGGAGCCGACGTTCCAATCGGTCTCGAACTGCACGCCAAGCCAGAATTTCTTCATGAATTCCGACGTCGTGAGTGCCGCCCAGAGCCGGTCCGGGGTGGTGCGGATATAGGTGACGTAGTTGAATGCGCTGCCAGCCATGATGATACTCCTTATTGGCCAAGGCTTGGTCACACCCCTCGCCGGCAGGCCGGACGTTTCATTCGTCCTTGCTGCCCTCGAGGCTCTTCTTGAGATCGGAGAGCGCCTCCAATGCACGGCGATCGAATTTGCTGATCCATCGGTCCGCGATCTCGTTGATCGGAACGGGATTGATGTAATGCAGCTTCTCGCGCCCTTGCCGGCGCGTGGAAACAAGGTTCGCTTCCTCAAGAATGCCGAGATGCTTCGTCACCGCCTGACGCGTCATCTCCAGCCCTTCGCACAGTTCTCCGAGCGTCTGGCCGTTGCGTGCATGCAGGCGATCCAGCAGGCCTCGCCGGCTGCCATCCGCCAGAGCTCGAAAAACTGCGTCTTCATCCATGTCAATATGGAACCATTTGGTTGCCTATTGTGATCTTTATAGGCAACCAAATGGTTGCGTGTCAAGGCATGATTTGAGAACGGCTTGAAAACAGGTGACCGCATTCAGAAAATCGGAATTGGATCAGAGCTCGCGGCGCGTCTCGCCAGTCATCTCATTGGCCAGCAGCTTCTTGTCGAGACCGTATTTCTGCATCTTCTCATAAAGCGTCTTGCGCGAAATGCCGAGCGATTCATAGACCGGCTTCAGGCTGCCGCCATGGGCGACAAGCGCACTCGCAATCACGCCGCGCTCGAATTCGGCGACACGTTCGGCAAGCCCCGCAGCCTCGGCCTGCCTGCCGCCGCCGTCGAGGCCAAGCACGAAGCGGTCAGCGGCATTGCGCAATTCGCGGACATTGCCTGGCCACTCGCGCTGCCCGATGTCGGAAATCACATCCGGCGGCACGGCCATCTCATCCTTGCCGTAGCGTGCTGCCGCCTCCCTGACGAGTTGCATGAAAAGCAGTGGGATGTCTGCCCGGCGTTGTGAGAGCGACGGCACGTGAAGGGTCGCGACATTCAGGCGATAGAGAAGATCGGCGCGGAACCGGCCGCTCGCGACCTCCGCTTCCAGATCGACCTTGCTTGTCGCGATGAATCGCACATCGAGCGGCACGATCTCGTTCGAACCGAGCCGAGAAATCATCCTCTCCTGCAGCACCCGCAGGAACTTCGCCTGCAGATCGACCGGCATGGAGCCGATCTCATCGAGGAGGATGGTGCCGCCGCGTCCATGTTCGAACTTGCCATAACGAGGCCGCACCGCCCCCGGAAACGCGCCAACCTCGTGCCCGAAAAGCTCGCTCTCGATCAGGTTTGCCGGCAGCGCCGCGCAGTTGATGGCGATGAACGGTCGGCTCGCCCTTGCACTGATATCGTGCAGCGCACGCGCCACCACTTCCTTGCCAGCGCCTGTATCACCGACAATAAGCGTATCGGCATCGCTCGCCCCGATCGCACGGATGCGGTAGCGCAGATCGACCATGATCTGGGTGCGCCCCGGCAACCGCGCCTCGATATCGTCGCGCTTGCCGGCAACTGCCTTTAGCAGCCGGTTTTCAAGCACGAGGCCGCGCCGCTCCATGGCGCGGCGGATGACGCCGGCAAGCATCTGCGGCGTAAACGGCTTCTCGATGAAGTCATAGGCGCCCTCGCGCATCGCCTTGACGGCAAGCTGCACGTCGCCATGCCCGGTGACGAGAATGACAGGCACTTCCGTATCGAGTTCGCGTATCTTCTGCATCAGCGTCATGCCGTCTATGCCAGGCATGCGGATATCGGTAACGACGACACCCGGAAAACTATAGCCGATCAGCTCCAGCACATGATCCGCGTTCGAAAACGTCTCGACGCTGAAACCTGATAATTCCAGCGCCTGCGCCGTCGAGCGGCGCAGCTCCTCCTCGTCGTCGACGAGCAATATCTTCTGTTCGTTCATTCCGCCGCCTCCGGCACCATACCTGCCGCGGCCGAAAGCTCGATCCGGAACACAGCCCCGCCTTCCGGATGGTTGGAGACGGTCAGGCTGCCGCCGAAATCCTTGATGATGTTGTAGGAGATGGAAAGCCCGAGCCCAAGCCCCTTGCCGACGCCCTTGGTGGTAAAGAAGGGATCGAAGATGCGCTCGGCAATCGCGGCCGGCACGCCAGGCCCATGATCGCGCACGGTCAGGATCACCCTGCCCGCCTCTTCGGAAGCTGAAACCTCGATACGCCGGTCCTCCAGCCCCTCGACCGCATCCGCCGCATTCGAAATCACGTTGACTAGAACCTGCTGCAGACGCACCGAGCCGGCTTTGACCACCGGCGGTCGCGCCCCAAGATGCAGCCGGAGATCGGCATCAGCGGCCTTCAGCCGCCAGGCGATGATCTCCAGTGTGTCGCGGATCGCCTCGTCGAGCGGCACCGGACCGAGCTTCTCATTGGGCTTGCGCGCAAAATTGCGCAGGTGCCGGCTGATTGAGGCCATGCGGTTGATCAGCCCGCCGATGCGCTGGATATTGTCCTGCGCTTCGGCGGTGCGGCCGCGCTCCAGCAGAACGGCGGCGCTGTCCGTATAAGTCTTGGCGGCGGCGAGCGGCTGGTTGAACTCATGCGAAAGCGCTGCCGACATCTGCCCAAGCCCGGCAAGCTTGCCCGCCTGAATGAGATCGGCCTGTGTCTGGCGCAGCTGCTGCTCTGTCAGACGCCGCTCGGCGATCTCCTCCTCGATGCGGCTGTTGACGCGAGCAAGGTCGGCCGTACGCTCATCGACCCGCCGCTCCAGCTCGTTCTGCGCCTCGGCCTGCAATTGCAGGCGCTCCGCAAGCCGCATGCGCCGCTGCCGCAGAACGGCGAATGTCAGCGCGGCAATGCACAGAACAAGGAAGACCACAACCAGCGCCGTGCGGGCCTGCGTCCGGATGGAACTCGTGTCCATCAGCACGTTCACCGTCCAGTCTTCGGCCGGCATGTAATGCGAAAGGACGAGATACTCGCTCTGCCCGCGATCGCCGGCGAGCGTCATCAGGTCATGATCCTCGAATCGATGGCGGATGACCGGCAGTTCGACGAGTTTGGCATTGGCATAACGCCGCGACGCTTCGGTGCGCGCCACGCGATCCGCACTCAGGGGCAGGATTGCCCCATAGAGCCAGTCCGGACTGTCAGACATGAAGATGATGCCCTCGGGGTCGGAGACGAAGATACGGTACTCACCGCCGCTCCAGGAGGATTCGATCACATCGATATCCACCTTGAAGACGATGACGCCGCGGATTTCCCCATCGACCCAGATCGGCGAAGAGAAATAATAGCCGCGCTTCAGCGAAGTCGTGCCGAGTGCATAGAAGCGTGCATGATGCCCGCCGATCGCCTCCTGGAAATACGGTCGGTAACTGAAGTTTTCACCGACGAAACTGCCGGGGCTGTCAAAATTGCTGGCGGCGATCGTCTCACCATCCGGCCGCACGACATAGATGTCGGAGGATTTCAGGAGCCTGTTGATTTCCTTGAGGTAGAGATTGGCATTGTCGCGCAGCGATCGATCGTCCGGCTGGGTCACGAGATCCTTGATATCGTCGTGATCGGCGATCAGCGCCGGCAAGGCCTCGTAGCGGCTGAGATGGCCGCTGAGTGCGGAAACCGCAAGCCTGAGCGCCGTACCGGCCTGCGCGGAGGCTTCACCCATATAGGCGCGCGTGGCGACCGCGCTCCCGTAATAAAAGAAAGCGAAAACAAGCAAGGGTGCAGCGCAGAGCGCCACAATGACACGATAGCGCGAAGACAGAGTCTCGCTCCTCCCTTTCCGCCTCCGCTCCCCGTGGAGGCATAACCCGACACTCCAAGTGTAATGAGCACGGTTGAGATTTCCAAGAGGCGCCGAAACTTGACACATGTCAGGCGCGGATGTCTGATTGCTGCACCGCAAGGAGACCTTCATGAGCGACGACCAGATCCCCGATGACAGCAAGCTCACGACGTCCAAGCGCCGCTGGGCGGCCGAGGGAAAGTTTCTGACCGGCCGCATCAGCCGCCCGGAAACCGAGCGCCTGCCGCCCGGCCAGCATCTGGTCAAGAACTGGCCGGTCCTCGACCTCGGCCAGCAGCCGATCATTTCCATCGATAGCTGGCGCCTGGAGGTTGGCGGCCTTGTCGAGACACCGCTGGACCTGAATTGGGCGGCCTTTCAGGCGCTGGAACAGAGTGCAACGGTCAGTGACATCCACTGCGTCACCACATGGTCGCGTTACGATAACAAATGGAAGGGTGTTTCGACCCGCGACCTGCTCGATCTCGCAATGCCGAAAGCGGAAGCCGGTTACGTCATGCTGACCAGCTATGATGGCTATACGACCAATCTGCCGCTTTCCGATTTCGCTGCCGAAGACGCCATTCTCGCCACGGCATGGGAGGGCTTGCCGCTGACCCGCGATCACGGCGGGCCAATGCGCCTCGTGGTGCCGCACCTTTATTTCTGGAAAAGCGCCAAATGGCTGCGCCGCATCGATCTGCTGCCGGCCGACAAAGCCGGCTTCTGGGAAAAGAACGGCTACCACATGTATGGCGATCCATGGCGCGAGCAGCGCTATTCGGAAGACTGAAGCCGAAGAGGCCGCCTGACCGCAAAGACCCCTAAGGCGAGGATCGCTGCAAATCCGCTCAGCGAAGCCATGCTCGCTGGATGCAGCGGGATTTCACTCCAGCGCGGACGTACGACATCGGCGGTATTGAAACCTTCTCCACTGAAGCGGCAGGTTACCAGTGAAAGGCCGCGCCTGACCATGTCGACATCAACATCCGATGCAATCTCCCCTGCCGCAGCCGCCTCCTGCGGCATGTCGCGCAATGCCATGAGCACCGCCTTTGTCGCGGCGAGGTAGGCATGCGCGCATTCGTTGAACGGGCTCTCTTCATCCGTCACGCTGCCCGGCATCCGACCCCAGAGACAGTAGGAATACTGGATTTCGGCATAGTTCAGCACGCGCCGAAAAGGCTCGCTGGTATCCATTGCCCTTGAGGCGAGATCCATGATGCGCGTGTGATAATCGGAAATGACCGCCATCTCGCCGTGAGAGATCTCAGGCACTGACAGGCCGGCATGATTGCCCTCGCCGCTGCGACTGTGCGCAGATGCAATGCCCGCGGTCAGCAGGGCAAGGCCGAAACAGATGGAATGCAACGCGATTTTCATAAGACGCCCCAACGTCCCGATGCGGCTAACCACGAGCCGACAGGCCCATGAGAAGAGAGGGAGCGTCGAAGCTCCCTCCCCGCCATCCTATCGATAAGCCGAACGAAACCCGGACCTCATCCCGAGGCGCCTCTCCGCCAGCGCGCCGAAGGCAAGACCGAGCACCAACCAGAAGATCATGTGCATAGCGATCGTCGTCGTGCGGAAGCGCCACAGTAACATGGCCGAGAAATTCTCCGGCACTTCGTTGACCGGCGGCAGCAGATATTCCACGAGGCCTATGAAGACGATGAAGAGAACGCCGGCAATGATCGCCGCATTCCAAGCGCCGTAGTTCGACGCCAGCCGTCGCGCGAGCGCAATTGCTGCAACCATCGAGGCGATGGAAACGACGATCATCAGGAAGAACAGCTCGGTACGAACGCTGATCGTATCCGAGTTGCCGACAGCCGGCGGGTTGGCTGGATATTTGATTGCCGGAACAATGACGACAGCGACGAAAGCTGCGGCCGCGATGACGGCAGAAGTGCCGCGTGCCGAAAGGCTGCTGAAGCGGCCCTGCACGAAAGCGAAGACAAGCGCGAACAGCCCGCCAACGGCGACACTATATGCTATGACACCGGTAAAGAGGCCAAGGCCTGCCTGTGTGGCACGGCTGACGATTTCCGGTTCGGCTACCTCACCGGCTGCCTGCGATGTCGCCTCTTCAAAGGCAATGGCCGCATCGACGAGCGGCTCCCCGAAAAAGCGCGCGAAGGCAAAAACCAGGATGCCGGCAATCAGGCCCGCGACCATGCCGCGGAGCAGAAGATTTCCAACCATGTGAGGCACTCCCTTAGTGGCAGGGGAAGCCGAGAAGATGGCGGGCGTCATGCACGAATTCGTGCACATACATCCCGTTGAAGAGCGCCATTGCGCCTTCTTCAGTACCGACGAAATAGATAGCGATGAGCATCAGCAGACCGCCGAAGATTGCCCAAGGCAGGATCTGGCCCACGGGGATCGGCGCGGGTGATGCGACGGGCGCAAAAGTGGTGTCAGACATGTATTCCTCCGGGAATGACGCGTTCAGTCGAAGATCTTGTGTTGCAGTAGGGTCTGACTTCCAACGCGAAGAATTTCGACACGCTGATCACAGTGGCGCGACCGCGCCGGACTTTCACCGGCTTCCAAACCCGCAACGTCACAGTTATATCTTTTCGTCAAAGAGACTGTCAACGAAACTTCATATGCGGGCGGCGGCCATCCCGCCCTATCTCCGGAGGGCGCGCGTAATATGACCACCCGCCTCACATGGATAAACCACGGCGCCACGGCGGCAAATCGCACCGCCTCCTTTCCGGTCGATGAGCCACTGGAGGAAAAGACCCTGGGCGAGGCCGCGATGCCCACACCAGGAAGGGCAGACAGGGTTTTTACGAGCCCGGCGTTGCGCGCCCGGCAGACGGCCGAGATGCTGGGTTTCGAAGCGACCCTTGCGCCGTCTCTGCGAGATTGCGACTACGGCCGCTGGGCCGGCAGGCCGCTCATGAGCCTTCACTCCGAAGAGCCCGAAAACCTTGCTCTCTGGATGTCTGATCCCGAAGCTGCCCCCCATGAGGGCGAGAGCCTGCAACAGCTTGGCAAGCGCATCGCCGGCTGGATGAATGAGGAAATGCCGCTCGGCGGCCATGTCATCGCGGTTACCCATGCAGCCGTCATCCGCGCTGCGATTCTGAATGTGCTGAAGGCACCGCCGGCCGCCTTCTGGACCATCGATATCCAGCCGCTCGGCATGGCGCGCATGACGCATGACGGCCGCCGTTGGTCGCTGCGTTTCTGAACATTCCTCGTAAATTAGTCCAGCCTTACACAAGCAAACGCAGTCATACATATTGGACCCGGAATTCCGGGCTCTACGTCCTTCCCCGAGGAGACGAAAAATGACCTATGACTGGAGTGGGGAGCGTACGCGGCGTCTGCGCATCGTGCGTGTCACAACTGTTGTCGCCGTTCTCGTCGGCGTAATGATCAGCCTACCATTGCTGATCAACGTCGCCTGAAAGTCAGAGTACGTCAAAGGCGGGCGCGCTGCGGCCGCTCGCCTTTCTCTTTGCCGATTTTATTGCTGAATCTGAATGACCGCGACGAACAGGCCGAACCGGCCGAGGATGCCCTGCGATCAAGCCGATGATCGCAGGGGGCTTTCAGACATAGCGGCATGAAAGGGCAGATCAGTGTTTGCTGCCCTTGGGTATTGCGGTGTGGGTGATAGAGACCGGATCGCTGGCGGGAAAAGTGCCTTCCAGTCCCTCGTCCAGTTGCTCTTCCATCTCTTCCTCGTCACCCCGCGAACGAGCATTTCCTAACCCGGCTGGTTGCTCGTTGTCGCCCTCACGGATTGGCGCCGTGGCGAAGCGCCTCATAACCTCTCTCGCCTTTTCCACCGCATTCAGCCGGTTCAATTGCTGGCCGCGATCACTCTTGATCTGCACGGAGACGACTTCGCCACCGTCGCCCACGAACTCAACCGTAAAACCGCCTTTGCTGCCATAGGCGGGGATGACCTGGGTGCCGACAAGTTGCATGGGATCGTCCTCTCTCGTGAATAGTCCCGGAAAACGGCTTGAGCAGCGCATTGGTTCCGCTCAGGACGGCCGGGTGTAATCAACTTTCAGCTCCAGTTCGGCCGGCACGTGCTTTGCCTCTTCCACGGCCGCGAAAAGGTCGGGAAATTCGAACGGCAGATCGCCCGGAGCCGTGACATCCGGATGCATCCGTTGGAAGGCATAAAGCGGCTAGCGGCCAAAGGTTTGAAATTGCTGTAAAAATTCGATGTCTCTTGCGACATGTCAAAGGCTGCGCGGCACGAAAAGCGTGCTCGTTTTCGATGAAAGCGCTACCGAATGCGTGGCATGCTCTCCAACAATTCGCCTTCAGGTTTCAATAAACATTTCAGACTTTCATGATATTTCCGCCGCGGGATGGAGATGGAGATGCTGATGCCAGAATTCTTCAGGACCAGGGCGGGAAGGCAATGTCTGACGATCATGGCGCTCGGTGCGGCGTTATGGATTTCAGGCGCCCTGCTGGATGTCGATAGCTGGCTCGTCACCTTCATGAGCAACTTCGAGAACTACGGCGCCGACAAGTTTGTGCTCGCCCTCGGCATCGCCGGCGCGATGAGTTTCATCTATTCCGTGTTGCGCATTGCCGATCTTCGCAAGGAAATGCAGCTTCGCGATGCCACCCAGGCCCGCGCCGACTGGATTGCCACCCACGACCATCTGACCAAGCTTCCGAACCGCTACGCCTTCGAACGTAAGATTCTGCCCAAGATTGCCGACAAGCAAGGCAATATTCCCGACGAGGCAAGGAACAACGTCACGATCTTCTCCGTCGATCTCGATGGCTTCAAGAAAGTCAACGATCTCGTTGGCCACAAAGGCGGCGATGTCCTGCTGGTCGAAGTGGCCAAGCGCATCTGCGCGCTGGGCAATGCCGATTGCGTCTACCGCTTCGGTGGCGATGAATTCATCATCATCGCCCTCGGCATGACCGCGGCGCGGGAGGAATGGTTTGCTAAAGTACTCATCCAGGCGGTCACCCGCCCCATCCTGATCGACGGTTTTGCCGTCGAGGTCGGCGCCAGTGTAGGCTACGACCGCTGGAGCGAAGGCGCAGAGCCGCTGGAGGATGCTGCCCACCGCGCCGACCTTGCCATGTACGAGGCAAAATCGCGCGGCCCCAATCATCAACTGGTCTTCGAACCGTCCATGCAGGACAAAGTAGCGGAACGCGCATCGCTGGAGACCAAGCTGCGTGGCGCCATTCAGAACAAGGCGATCAAGACCCACTACCAGCCGCTGATCGATCTCAGGAGCGGCAAGCTCTACGGCTTCGAGGCACTGGCACGATGGACCGACGAAGACGGCATGCATATTCCGCCTCCGGTCTTCATCGGCATCGCCGAAGAAACTGGCATGATCACCGAACTGTTCGAAAACCTCCTCACCCAGGCCTGCAGCGACGCGCTTGCCTGGCCCGATCACGTCAGGCTTTCTTTCAACGTGTCGCCTGTGCAGATGGAGGACAAACTGCTTGCCTCGCGCATCCTCAAGGTGCTCGCGGCAAGTCGCCTGCCTGCCGGACGGCTGGAGGTGGAAATCACCGAAAACGCGCTGATCCAGGATCCAGCGATCGCCGCCCATATTCTCGATGAACTGCATGAGGCGGGCGTACAGATCGCGCTCGATGATTTCGGCACGGGCTATTCGAGCCTAGCACAGCTCGCCCGCTACCGTTTCGACAAGATCAAGATTGACAAGAGCTTCATCGCCACCTGCCGGGAAGACGAGAAGCAGGAAAAGATCGTCCGCGCTATGCTTGCTCTCGGAAAAAGTCTCAACATCAAGACGACAGCAGAAGGTGTCGAGGAGCATGCCCAGCTCACCTATCTGCTGCAGCTTGGCTGCGACATCGGCCAGGGCTATCTCTTCGGCAAGGCGATGCCCGCCGCAGAAGCGGGCATCCTCATCGAAAGTCAAAATGCCAGCCTGGCCTCCACGGCCTGAACTGAGCAATTCCAGCAGCAGGATGGCGCGGATCCACAACGGCGGCGGTTGGTTGCCCTTCGGCTCCTGATAGAGCTCGGGCTTGCGCACGAGGAACTTCAGGACCACGAGCAGGATGGCGGAAAGGCCGAAACCGATGATCGGCGAGACTCCATTTGCAAAATTGCCATTTGCTAACAAATCCCTAGCGTAAAGCTCTCATGACGCGGCCAGCCACGCGTCATCCCTCGCCTGACGCCTTCCAGGGACTGAATCGGCAACCAAAAATTGCTCGCCGGGACAGAAGAGGCTTCCCACCCAACGCGATGACGCTAAGTTCGTTCATCGTCACGATTGCCGGGGAGCATCAAGCAACATGTCGTCGACCGATCTTCTCCTGACCTTCAATGCCGGTTCCTCGACGGTGAAGATCGGCATCTTTTCCATTGAGGATGGCAAGGTGCGGCGCATCGGCAAGGGCGTGATCGATTTCCGCGCCGAACCCCTCGCCTTCAGTCTGAAGGAAGGTCCGCAAACCTTCGACATGCCGCTGAAGGCCGAACTCACCGATGACCTGCATGCCGTCATCGACGAGACGTTCGAGCTGCTGTCGGAGCATTTCGATATCGGCACCGTGCGCGCTGCCGGCCACCGCGTCGTTCATGGCGGCGACCGCTTCACCGCAGCGACGGCGCTCGATGATGCCGCGATCGAAGCGATTGACGCGCTTACGCCGCTGGCACCCCTTCATCAACCGCAGGCGCTTCGCTTCATCCGCGCTCTGAAGCACCTGAAACCGCGCCTTGCCCAAACGGCCTCGTTCGATACCGCCTTTCATGCCACGCAGATCGACCTCGTCCGCCGCTTCGCCATCCCGCGCGCGCTTCACGACGAAGGTATCAAGCGCTACGGATTTCACGGCCTCTCCTACAAATTCATCGCTGGCGAGGTCGGCCGCAGGCTGTCGAATAAAGCGAAAATCGTCGCCGCCCATCTCGGCAGCGGCGCAAGCCTCTGCGCTCTGGAAAACGGTGTCAGCCGCGACTGCAGCATGGGTTTTTCCACGCTGGACGGCATACCCATGGCCACCCGGCCCGGCTGGCTCGATCCCGGCGTGATCCTGCATCTGCTGCAGCAAAAGAAGCAGTCCGTCGATCAGCTGGAAGACATGCTCTACCATCGCTCCGGCCTGCTTGGCGTCTCCGGCATCAACGCAGATACTCGCGACCTTCTTGAGGATGGAAGCCCGGAAGCGCGCGAGGCGCTCGACCTCTTCACGCTGCGCATTGCTGGCGAGATCGGCCGCATGTCGGTGACACTCGGCGGGCTCGACGCCATCGTCTTTACCGCCGGAATTGGCGAGCACCAGCCGCAGATCCGCTCGGCGGCCATCCGGCATCTCGGCTGGCTCGGCCTTACGGTCGATGAAAAGGCAAATACAGCCAATGGCTTCACGATCACGACACCCTCGAGCCGCATAACGGCGCATGTCATTGCTACGGACGAGGAACAGATCATCGCGCAGGAGGCGCTCTCTATTCTTCGCTCCTGATGATCCAGATCAAGTGCGTGCCGGCACCAGCCGCTAGAATTGACGTTGAACAAGTTTAAACGGGAGAAATCCATGGAAAAGCATGTCTCGACTCCATCAGTTCTTTCAGACGCAGAACTCGCGCTCATCGACCGCTACTGGCGCGCCGCCAACTATCTCTCAGTCGGCCAGATTTATCTTCTTTCCAATCCTCTCCTGCGCCAGCCCCTGAAGCCGGAACACATCAAGCCTCGCCTGCTCGGCCACTGGGGCACGACGCCAGGCCTCAACTTCATCTATGCGCATCTGAACCGTGTCATCCGCGCCCGCGATCTCGATGTCATCTATATGTGCGGTCCCGGTCATGGCGGGCCAGGCATGGTCGCCAATACCTATCTGGAAGGCATCTATAGCGAGATCTATCCCGATATCGCCGAGACGGAAGACGGCATGCGCAAGCTTTTCCGCCAGTTCTCCTTCCCCGGCGGCATCCCGAGCCACGCGGCACCTGAAACGCCCGGCTCCATCCATGAAGGCGGCGAACTCGGCTATGCACTCGTCCACGCCTATGGAGCGGCCTTCGACAATCCCGATCTAATCGTCGCCTGCGTGATCGGCGACGGCGAAGCCGAAACCGGCCCGTTGGCGGCAAGCTGGCATTCCAACAAGTTCATGAACCCTGCCCGCGACGGCGCCGTCCTGCCGATCCTGCATCTGAACGGCTACAAGATCGCCAATCCGACCATTCTCGGCCGTGCCGGTGACGAGGATCTGATGCATCTCTTCGAAGGTTATGGCTATGAACCTTTCTTCGTCGAGGGCCACGAGCCGGCAAGAATGCATCAGCAGATGGCCGCCACCTTCGACAAGATATTCGACCGCATTCGGGCAATTCAAAAGGAGGCGCGCGACGGCAAGGCGCCGCAGGACTGCCCGCGCTGGCCGATGGTCGTGCTGCGCAGCCCCAAGGGTTGGACCGGCCCGAAGGAAGTGGACGGCAAGAAGGTCGAAGGCTTCTGGCGCGCCCATCAAGTGCCGGTCTCCAATTGCCGGGAGAACGATGGACACCGGAAAATCCTCGAAGATTGGATGCGCAGTTACGATCCGGAAGATCTCTTCGATGCCTCCGGCAGGCTGAAGCCGGAACTGCGGGCGCTCGCCCCGTTGGGTGAACGCCGCATGGGCGCAAATCCGCATGCCAATGGCGGTATTCTGCGCAAGGAATTGAACGCACCCGATATCAGCGCCTATGAGGTAAAGGTGGAAAAGCGCGGCGACGCCATGGTGCAATCCACCGAAATCCTCGGCCACTACCTGCGTGATACGCTGACGCTCAACGAGACCAACGCGAACTTCCGCATTTTCGGCCCAGACGAAACGGAATCGAACCGCCTCGGCAGCGTCTTCGAGGTCACCGATCGCGTCTGGATGGAGGAGATCGAACCTTATGATGTCAGCCTCTCCCGCGATGGCCGCGTCATGGAGGTTCTGAGCGAGCATCTTTGCCAGGGATGGCTGGAAGGCTACCTGCTGACGGGCCGGCACGGTCTCTTTTCCTGCTACGAGGCCTTCATCCACATCATCGACTCGATGTTCAACCAGCATGCCAAATGGTTGAAAGTCACCCGGGAGTTGGAATGGAGGAAGCCGATCTCCTCGCTGAACTATCTCCTGACGTCGCATGTCTGGCGGCAGGACCACAACGGCTTCTCGCATCAGGACCCCGGCTTCATCGATCTCGTCGCCAACAAGAAGGCCGATATCGTCCGCATCTATCTGCCGCCGGATGCCAACACCCTGCTCTGGGTCGGTGACCATTGCCTTAGGACTTATGACCGCATCAACGTCATCGTCGCCGGCAAGCAGCCCGAGCCGCAATGGCTGACGATGGATGAGGCGGTGAAGCATTGTGAAACCGGCATCGGCATCTGGGATTGGGCAAGCCATGAGGAGGATACGGTGGCGCCCGATGTCGTCATGGCCTGCGCCGGCGACGTGCCGACCATGGAGACGCTCGCCGCCGTCGACCTTTTGCACCGGCATATCCCGGAGCTGAAAATCCGTACCGTCAACGTGGTCGACCTGCTCGCCCTGCAGTCGAAGGATCAGCATCCGCACGGCCTGACCGATGAGAAGTTCGACACCATCTTCACCACCGACAGGCCGGTCATCTTCGCCTATCACGGCTATCCCTACCTCATCCACCGGCTGACCTATAAGCGTACCAACCACCGCAACATCCATGTGCGCGGCTTCGTCGAGGAAGGCACGACCACCACACCGTTCGACATGACCGTGCTCAACGAACTCGACCGTTTCCACCTGGCCATCGAAGCTATTGAGCGGGTCCCGGGTCTGAAGGAGAAAGTGCCTGAAGTGCTGGAGAGCCTGAGAGCTGAACTTGTTGAGCACCACGCCTATGTCCGCGAATATGGTGAGGACATGCCCGAGGTGAGCAACTGGAAATGGCCCACGGCCTGAAGGCAAGCCGACCATGAAAAGGGCCGCACGAAAACCGCGCGGCCCTCCCCCAGCCGTGATGGGAGCAATTCCAGCAAAAGTGTGCAGCGGTTCTGCGTCCGGAATTGCGTTAAAGGAATGCTCTAATTATTGGCCGCTCGGCGTGGCTGTGCCCGTTGGTCCACTGCCACCGCCGCTAGGTGTCGGACTGCGGTCGGTTGCTTCCGGTGGCTTAATGGAGCCGGTTGACGGATTGTTGTCGAGCGTACCCTGGCCCGAGGGCTGCACATTGATCGCAGGCGTCGTCGATGCGGTTGAGGCCGGATTGTTTGTCGTGCTCGGCCAGATGGCGAAGCTCACCGCAGCAATCAGGATAACCAGAATGCCGGCTGCAAGCACACCCCACAGCGAGACGCTGCGCCGCTTATCGGCCAGCACCTCTTCATAGGATGGCTGTCCGACTGGCAAGCCGGTGGCCTCATCCACGATACGGTTCTTGTCGTCTCCATATTGGGTCATCGCTTGATCCTCCAATCTGCACAAAAGAAACTAAATCGGCGGAAAGTTGTTCCATCGGCCGGGTTTGCACGGTTTCGGCCCGTGGATATGGCACAGGGTATTCTTGATCCTGTGGCATTTTCCTCGCATCCTCCATGACATCAAATCGGGAGTGATCCATGGTATTCGATGGCCGCCTGCTTTCCGGCGTCAGCACGCTTGCCGCGGTTGTCGAAAGCGGCAGCTTCGTCAAAGCGGCCGACGCGCTCGGCCTTTCGGCATCCGGCGTCAGCCGCGCCATCTCACGGCTGGAGGCCCGTGTCGGCGTGCGCCTGCTCGACCGCACCACCCGCTCGGTGCGGCTGACGGATGAAGGCGCTCGTTTCTATGAACAGGTCGCGCCGCATCTGGACGGCATCGAAGAAGCCGCCGCGCGTGCGTCGGGCGCTTCGCTGACCGTTCGCGGCCGCCTACGCGTCGATGTCGACCCGATCTTTTCGCGCATGGTACTGGCGCCGCATCTGAGACAGTTCATGACCCGCTATCCGGCGCTCGAACTCGAATTGATGACCCGCGACCTGATGAGCGATCTCGTCGCCGACGGCATCGATATCGCCATCCGCTTCGGCCGGCAGCCGAACTCTTCACGCATCGCCCGCAAGCTGATGGAAACCCGCGTTCTGACGGTCGCGACGCCAGCCTATATTGCTGAGCACGGCATGCCCAAGACACCCGCCGAGATCGCCAGCCACTCCTGCATCCAGTTCCGCGATCCGCTGACCGGCCGGACCTTCGAATGGGAACTGCACAGAGGCAAGAAGGTCGTGCCGCTCGACGCCCGTGGTCCGCTTCTGATGAGCGACCCCGGCACCATGCTCGATGCTTGCCTCGCGGGCGCCGGCATCGCCCAGGTGCTTGCCCTCAGCGTCAAGGACCTGCTTGCCCAAGGGCGCCTTATCGAGCTCTATCCCGACTGGCCGGACGAGACCTTCCCGCTTTACGCAGTCCATCCCTCCCGGCATCACGTGCCGGCCAAGGTCAACGCCTTTATCGAATTCTGCCTCGAACTTATCAGCGACTAAAGCAATTCCCGCAAAAGTGACCAGCGGTTCCGCGTCCGGAATTGCGTGAAAACAAAGAGATGGAGCGTTCCGTATTTCGGGGAAAACGGAAATGCTCATCAGTCTTCGAAAGTTGGTGACAACCTTTCAGCCCATGTTCCGAACCCACTGGAACGTAGGTTATGAAATTCCACAACTGGAAACACCGCCGAGGAAAGCCATGAAGGGTTTCGCCACCAGCCTCACCGCCTCCCGCCTGGAGGAAACGCTGGCCTTCTATATGACACCGGAGGCAGGCAGCCGCAACGAAGCCGACGACAACAGCGAGAAAAGCGGAGCGGTGTCCACCAAGACGGCGGATCACATCGCCGAGCGCGCGCCGCCGCTCGCGGCGCTGACGGAAAGCTGAGCCTTTTACTTTACGACCAGGACTGGAATACCCGCCTCGGAAAGAACCTCGGACGTCTGGCTGCCGAGCATGAGCCGCGAGATTCCGCGGCGGCCGTGCGAAGAAATAACGATCAGGCCGCATCCCTGCTCCGCCGCCGTTTCCAGAATGGCCACGGCCGGCGAAAGATGCACCTTGCTGACGAAGTCGGCGACCACACCGGCAATCTTCGCCTTTTCCCCGATGATCTGCTCCAGATCCTCGATCTCTTTCCGACGACCCTCGTTGTAGCTGTCCATCGCCTCCGCCTGCACGATCCCCTGGAGCGCAAAACCGGTCAGCGGCACGATGACGCTCACGACTGTCACGGGAAGGTTGAGCGCCTTGGCAAGCGCAAGACCATGATCGACACCCCGAGCGGCGAGTTCCGAACCGTCGGTGGGCAGCAATATGCGATTGTACATAGGAGATCCGTTCTGCTGGCTAAAGTCAGATGAAGGGGGAATTCAACCGCAATCGTAATCCCGCGCCTTGACGCAGGTCAACGCCGAGCCTCCGTTCAATAGGGCTCCAGGACATGTCTCATCAATTCCAGAGGAAATCCTTGCTCGTGATCCGCGAAGCAAGCTTCAGCGTGCCGTCGGGCTGAACGACATAACGTTCGAATTCCCGATAACCGAACTCTCCGAGAAACGTGTGCTTGATGACAGTGCCGGGTTTATAAGGCGAATGGATAACCTTGCCGCCATAGGTCAGGCTGCCCGGGATCGGCTGGTCCCACGTCGTCGTGCTGCAGCCGGCAGCCAGAAGAAGCATTGCGACAACGGCGTATTTCATTGCAGATCCCCGGTACAGTGCACCTGTCGGTCAAAATTATAGCGTCTGCGCCCCTACGGTGCACTTATTGTTTTGCTTTTGGGACAAGTGGTAGCGGAGGTCCGTTGTGGTCATGACGGCGCCTGCCTCAATATAAACCGTCGCGTGCACTGGTACGTCTCTTGCACCGTTAACAATACGCCATCCCATCAGGAGTATTGTGTAATGGAATGGGACACCTCGATCGAATTTGATCCGGTGATTCTTCTCTTTAAGGATC
>Ga0102588_1000804_pt1 | contig 29339 bp, 26 predicted proteins | sample AraplaMF_Col_mMS_FD_76854 | JGI IMG/M metagenome (GOLD analysis project Ga0102588, IMG submission 76854) | Arabidopsis root microbial communities from the University of North Carolina, USA - plate scrape MF_Col_mMS (SPADES assembly) (version 2) | ecosystem: Host-associated > Plants > Roots >...
GGATCGCTCGGCCTCGTGATAAACGGTCTGGGTCTGTGCAGGCGGTGCCTGCGGCGGGAGCATATCCATGTGCTTTGCCTTTGCGTGGGGAAATCCGCGCAAAGTGTAGGAAGCGCCCTGGAGACACGCCCTAGGTGAACCGCGCCACGTGTCGTGGCGCAGCCCGCCCCGGGCTGTCAGTGCTCGCCGCGATGACGCTCGCGTTCGTTGGCCACATGCCGTTCGTGCAACGACGGCGCCGCGGAGCCGTCGTCGGGATCGACGGGCGGTCGCGCATCGAAATCGCGATCGTTATCGCCGCCGGGCGTGATCTTGAGGATCGAATGGCGTACTTCGCGAGCGAGGATGACACGCGCGTCGCGCACCATGTCTTCCAGCACCTCGTCGAAGTCGAGCTTACCGGCGTCGTCGGTCCACACGACTTTCGCCTCGCGCAGTTTCTGGATGAAGCCGCGGAACAGCGCCTTGTCGAAGAACTCGGGCGCCGACAGCTCGTTCAGCAGGCTGAGGCGTTGGGCGGTGAGCGTGCACGCCGTCTCCAGCTCGCCGGCCGTCATCGTGTGCGGCCCGTTCTTCACCAGCGCGGCGATCGCGATGTAGTAGCGTTCGAAGGCCTGCAGCATGCTGCGCGCGATCACGCGCAACTGATAGGCACCATCGTCCTGTCCTGGTCCGCGCTCGAGCACGCGGCCTTCCGCGCTCGCTTCGAGGATGCCGCGACGAACGAAGAACTCGATCGTTTCCTGCACTTGCGCCGCGAAACCGTCGGCATCCCATGGCAGGAACAGCTCGTTCTGGATGAACGGATAGATGATGCGACCAAGGCGCAGCACGGACGAGCGCGACATGCGGCGATTGTTGAGGAAGCACGCCGCTACCCATGCCGCCGCGGCGTTGAGGTGCAGCACGTTGTTGCGGAAGTACGACAGCAACACCGCCTGTTCGCCCTCGGTGACGAGCACGTCGCCCAGCGGGTGGCGCACGCGACGGATCCAGCCCATCTGCTCGCCATAGGCGATCACGCCCTGCGGGTTCATCGGGGTGACGGTCACGCGGTCGGAATAGGGCAGTTCCAGCAGCATCGCTTTGGTCAGTTCGATCTGCGCGAGCAGGTCGTTCTCCGCCATCGCATGCTTCGGCGTGGCCAAAAGGGCGAGCGCGAGCAGGTTGATCGGATTGACGTCCGCCGCGCGATTGATGTTCACCTGGATCCGCTCGGCGAGGTCGTCGACCACGCGATTCATCCATTCCGGCTTCGCATCCGGATCGGCCGCGGCATCGCGCCAGTCGGGCGCCGCCGCGTCGAGCATCGGCGTGAGCAGGATGGGCTCACCGAAATTCAGCGTGACATGGCCATAGCGTTGGCGCAGCACTTTCAGGCCGCGCAGCAGACCGATCAGCGATTCCTTCTCCTTCGGCTTGCCGGACAGTTCGCCGATGTACGATTTGCCTTCCATGAGCTTTTCGTAGCCGATGTACACGGGCTGGAAAAGCACCGGGCGGCGTGGCGCGCGGAGGAACGCGCGCAGCGTCATCACCAGCATGCCCGCGCGCGGCGCGAGCAGGCGGCCCGTACGCGAGCGGCCGCCTTCGATGAAGTATTCCAGCGGCACGCCGCGGTCGACGAGCTGAGCGAGGTATTCGTTGAACACCACGGAATACAGCGCATTGCCCTTGAAGCTGCGGCGCAGGAAGAAGGCGCCGCCGCGGCGAAGGATCGGTCCGACCACGGGCAGGTTGAGGTTCACGCCGGCCGCGATGTGCGGCGGCACCACGCCCGAGTGGTGCAGCTGGTAGGAGAGCAGCAGGTAGTCGGTGTGGCTGCGGTGGCACGGCACGTAGATCACTTCGTGGCCGGGCGCCTCGGCGCGTGCCTTGTCGAAGTGATGCATCGCGATGCCGTCGTACAGCTTGTTCCAGAAATTGGACAGCAGGAACGACGACGAACGCACCACGGGATGCGAGTAATCGGCCGAGATCTCGAGGGCGAAATCGCGCGCGCGTCGCTCGGCCTTCGCCAGCGGGATGTTTTCCTTGCTCGCCGTGGCGGCGATCGCGTCGCGCACGGGCTCGGTGTTGAGCACGGCATCGACCACCGTGCGCCGATGCGAAAGATCGGGACCGATGACCGCGGCGCGGATTCGCCGGAAGTGCGTACGCAGCACGCGCGCGATCTTTCGCGTGAGGCGCTCGGGGGTGATGGCGCCCGATTCGCTCAGCACGCTGCGCAGCGAGACCGGGGCGGAGAAGTGCACGACGGTATCGCGACCGTTGAGCAGCAGCGCGAGCATGCGCCGGAACCGACCGACGACCAGCCAGTTTTCAGCGAACAGCACGCTGAACCAGCCGGTTTCGCGATTGGGCGCGCGGCCGACGTAGATGGACACGGGCACGATCTGGATGTCGCGGGTCGGGTCGTTCTCGAGGGCACGGATCAGCTGGCCGATCGGCTCCTTCGGGCCGCGCGCGTCGGTGCGACCGAAGAGCCAGCCATGCCGGCGGCTCAGCGAGAACACGGAGCGACGGCGACGGCCGGGCAGCTCGAGCAGTTGCATGGGGCTGGGAAGCCCGGCCTCGCGGCAGGCGCGCTCGAGGATCAGCGCATCGGACGTGCCGTCGCGCTCGATGGCATAGCAGACCGCGGCGCCGCCGTTGAGCAGCGCGGCGGGCTCCGCGGGATCGCGCTTGATCCGCACCCAGGGTTCGAGCAAGCGCCCCAGCAGCTTGAACCACCAGGGCGAACGGGCGACATGAACGTGCGGATCCGCACTCATCGGAATATCTGGCATCGTGGGATTGTACGGCTTCAGCGGGCCCGGGCGTCGGCCACGGGTCCGGCAGGGGCGGTGACGGTGGAAGCGGGCGCCGGCGCGGTGCCGCCGGAAGCCGGCGGCTGCATGCGGGCGTGTTCGTCGCGCACACGCTGCAGGAGATCGCTGTCGTACCAGCGGCCATCCAGCATCACGAGCGTCGCATCGGTCTGGATCGGCTTGCCCAGCAACGTGTAGGTGATCTTCACATGCGCCGAGCCGCCGCTCTTCTCGAGCGTGTCGATGCTGATGGAATCGAAGGTCTGGTCCACGGACAGGCCGTAGACGTCGAGCACCCGCTTCAGCCCCAGCCACGCGGTGGACCAGGTCGCCATCGACTCGTCGAACGTCATCGCATGCAGGGCATCCGCCGTGGAAAGGTTCGCCTTGCGCGCAGTATCGACCACCACGGCGATCGCCTCCTTCGCCTTCGACTGGTCGCCCCATGCGACCGTCTGCGTCCATGGGCCGACGATGTTGACGGCTTCGCGCAGCTGCCGTTTCTGCGACAGGGTGAGATCTTTCGCCTGTTCGATGGCGGTGAGCGCCATCGATTGCCCGACACCGGCCATCAACGGCATCTGGTCCTTGTAGTCGCGATCGAACCGCACAAGCGTCGGACGCAGGTCGGCGAAGAGCTTCTTTTCGGCGTCGGGTTCGGTCAGTCGCTTCACGCCCGCTTCGAACTTCGCGCGATCGTCGCCGGTCAGCGGGCCTTCGCTGGCGTTGCGCCGCGGCCATTCGGCGCGCAGCGTCGCGAAATCCGCCGGAGGCAGCGCGTGCTGCCAGAAGAGGTCGAACTTGCCGTCGCGGAGCAGGGCCAGCGATTCGCGCGTGGCGTCCTCCGGCGAGCCGCCACCGGGCGTGCCGGGCGCTTCCTTTTGCCGGTTGCAGGCCGCGACCATAAGCATCGCGAGCAACAGAATCAACGGCTTCGAGAGGTTGCGGAGCATGGCACGTGGCTTCGGAGGCGGCAGGGCGCGAAGCGTAACAAGAAAAAACCCCGGAGACGCGAGGCCTCACGGGGTTATCCAGCCCGAAGCCGGAAAGGGAAATGGCCTCGCCTGCTTTGCTTTTGGCACCGCAGGTTTCGGCGAGAGGAATGATAGTTGGCCGACATAGCTAAAGCAATATGTCAGCTTCACCCTGTTAACTCATTGATTTAGTTGGTTCGCAGAGCGTCGATCTTCTTCTGGCGGCGCTCGGCGCGCGGCAACGTGAAGTCGTTGTCGAACAGCGCGCTCTCCCATGCGCCGTAGGTCGGGTTCGGCAGCACGAACCAGCGCGTGCCGATCCAGTCGGCGTAAGGCGCCATGGCCTTCGCGCGGCCTTCGGCCGTGTTGCCGGGCACCTCGGTGAAATCGCTGATCTGGTCGCCGAACTGCATCAGCACGCGGTAGTCCTTCGCCACGAGCTGGCGACGACAGCTTTTTTCGCTACCGGCCTGCTCGCAGCCCTCGACGAACGTACCAAGGCCGAGGAACGACGAGGCGCCTGCCACGGGGAATCCCGCCGAGCGCAGGTTGGCCAGCGTGGCGTCCTGAAGATCCTTTGCGCGGTTGGAGATGTAGAACACGGCGATGCCGTGGTCGGCCGCGAACTTCGTGAACGCGAGGGCGCCGGGCATCGGGCGCGCGACGGCTTCCTTGCACCAGGCGGCCCAGTCGGCCTCGTTGAACTCGCCGCCCGAACGGATCAGGCGTGCCTGGTAAGGCGAGTTGTCGAGCACCGTCTCGTCGATGTCGAGGATCACGGCGGGCTTCAGGCCCTTGAGCGACGGATGGGTGGCGCGGTCGGCCTTCGGCAGCGCATCCCAGCTGGCGTCCTTCTTCGCGCGCAGCAGTCTGTCGGTCGCGTCGCGATACGTCTGTACGTAGATGAAGTCGTGCTCGCTGGCGTCCTGCGCCCAGGCGACCGCGTTGAGGTTGTCGTCCGCGGCGGGGCCAGCGAGGGCCGTTTCCGCTTTCGCGACGGGTGCCGGCGTCGGATGAACGGCTTGCGGCGCGTGGGCGCAGCCCGCAAGGGAGAGAACGGCCACCAGCGCGACCGGAGCGAACTTCATCATGAAAACCCCTGTTGATCGGGCACCGCGCCCGTGGGGCGGCGATTGTCGGCGCAGTTTACGACAGCGTGACGACGTAACGCACGGCTCTGGCGCTTTGGCCCCGCGTACTGACAGACTGCGTCTTCATCCACGACGGAATCGTCCATGGAAGTTGTCACCACGCGATCGCACGCCGTGCGCATCGCCAGCTACATCGCCGCCGGACTGGGCCTTTTCCTCGTGCTCTACCTTCGCCTGCTGCCGGCGCTGCTCGCCGGTCTGCTGGTTTACGAGGTGGTGGTTTCCACGGCGCCCCTGATGGGCCGGCGCCTGTCGGGCGATCGGGCTCGCGTGCTCGTGGTGGCGCTGGTCGGCGTGCTGGTGGTGGGGCTGCTCACGCTGCTGGTGTTCGGCGGCACCAGCTTCTTCCGCAGCGAAATCGGCAACCCGGAAGACCTCTGGCAGAACCGCCTGATGCCGCTGGTGGAACGCGCGCGCCAGCAGTTGCCCCCGGCGATCGTGGATCGCCTGCCCGACAGCGTGGATGCCCTGCGCATCACCGCGATGGACTGGGCCCGCTCGCACGCGGTGACGCTGCAACTCGCAGGCAAGGAAGCGGCGCGGGTCGTCGTGCATATCCTCATCGGCCTCGTGCTCGGCGCCATCGTGGCGCTGAGCCGCACGCGGCCGACACACCAGGTGGGCCCGTTCGCGGCCGAGCTGAGCCTGCGTTCCGCGCGCCTGGCCGACGCCTTCCACAACATCGTCTTCGCGCAGATCAAGATTTCGCTGTTCAACACGTTGTTCACGGCCATCTATCTGCTCGCGATACTGCCGATGTTCGGCGTGCACCTGCCGCTGACGAAGACGCTGATCGTCATCACCTTCGTCGTCGGCCTGCTGCCGGTCATCGGCAACCTGCTGTCGAACACGGCCATCACGATCGTGGGCCTGTCCGTGTCGCTGTACGTGGGCCTCGGCGCGCTCGCGTTCCTCATCGTGATCCACAAGTTCGAGTACTTCCTCAACGCGCGCATCGTCGGCAGCCAGATCCGCGCCCGCGCATGGGAGCTGCTCGTCGCGATGTTGCTGTTCGAGGCGGCGTTCGGCCTGCCGGGCGTGGTGGCCGCGCCGATCTTCTACGCCTACCTCAAGGCCGAGCTGGAGGCATCGCACCTCATCTGACGCCGTGGGTTTGATCCCGCGTTCATCGCGGGACTGCTGCAATCGCGCCACTTCCGAAGGAACCCCCGATGCCGGCCACGCCATTCGACCAACGCACGATCCGCATCGCCTCCTACGTGCTGGCGGCGCTGGCGTTGTGGGGCGTCCTGATGCTCCACCTCATTTCCGCGTTGCTCGCCGGGCTGCTGGTGTACGAGGTGGTCGAGACGCTCACCCCGCTGATCCGTCGCGTGATTCCCGGCGAACGCGCGCGTTTGCTGGCTGTGGGTGTCGTGACCGTGGTGGTGGTCGGGGCGATCATCCTGATCGTGGTCGCCGCACTCACGTTCTACCGTCGCGACCTCGGCGACCCGCAGGCCTTGTGGGATACCAAGCTCCTGCCGCTGCTGACCAAGGCGCACGAGCAGCTTCCCGCATGGCTGACGTCGAACCTGCCGGACAGCTTCATCGATTTCCGCGAGCAGGGCATGGCGTGGGCACACGACCACTCCGGCGACCTGCGGCTGGTGGGCACCACGGCGGCGCGCGTGTTTGCCCACGTGCTGATCGGCCTGGTGCTCGGTGCGATCGTCGCCGTGTCGCACGGCGCGGGCGCGCGGCCGTCGCGACCGCTGGCGTCCGAGCTCGCGACACGCGCCGCCACGCTTGCGCGCGCCTTCCACAACATCATCTTCGCGCAGCTGAAGATCTCCGCGATCAACACGGCCCTCGCCGGCGCGTTCCTGCTGATCGCGCTGCCGCTGTTCGGCATCCACGTGCCGCTGGCCAAGACACTCGTCATCCTCACGTTCGTCACGGGCCTGCTGCCCGTGGTCGGCAACCTGATCTCGAACACGCTCGTGACGGTCGCGGCGCTGTCCGTCGGCCTGTGGGTAGGCGTGGCCGCGCTCGGCTTCCTGATCGTCGTGCACAAGCTCGAGTACTTCCTCAACGCGCGCATCGTCGGCGGACAGATCCGCGCGCGCACCTGGGAGCTGCTCGTGGCGATGCTGGCGTTCGAGGCGGCCTTCGGTCTCGCCGGCCTGGTGGCCGCACCGATCTACTACGCGTACCTGAAGAGCGAACTGGAGTCGGAAGGGCTGGTGTGATCGGTCGCGTTCGTAGGAGCGCGCCTGCGCGCGACATCCTTTGAGGCCGTGAATTGCAGGACCTCGGCTTTCTCGCGGAACGCTGTCGCGCGCAGGTTCGCTCCTACACGGGTCGCGTCAGGCGCCGCCCGCCAGCATCGCCCGAATGCGCGCCATGTGCGTCGCCGCGGTGTCCTTCTTCACCTCGGCATCCGCTTCGGGATCCTTGCCATCCCAGTGCAGATCGTCCTGCGGCAGTTCGTCGAGGAAGCGACTGGGATCGTTGGTGAGCACTTCGCCGTACTTGCGCGAGCGCGCGGCGAACGACAGCGTCAGCAGCTCTTTCGCACGCGTGATGCCTACGTACATCAGGCGACGTTCTTCATCGAGGCGGCCCTCGTCGATCGCGCCTTCGTGCGGCAGCGTGCCGTCCTCGCAGCCGACGATGAAGACGAAGCGGAACTCGAGGCCCTTCGCGGAGTGCAGCGTCATCATGCGCAACGCGTTGCCTGGATCGTCGCGATCGGCGTGGCTCAGCAGCGCGAGCTGGGCGGCGATGTCGCCGGTTCGGCCACCGTCCTTGCCCATCGCGCGGAACCAGTCGGCCAGCTCGCGCAGGTTGCCGAGGCGACGCTCGCGCAGCGCTTCGTCCGGCGTGGATGCGGCGATCTGCGCGCCGTAACCCGTCTTCTCGATCACGATGTTGACGAGATCGGCGGCGCTTTCATGCGCCGCGTGGCTGCGCAGTTCGTCCATCAGTCGCGCGAATCCGGCGAGTGCGCCTGCCGGCCGCGCGGCGATCGATTTCAGCGCCATGTCGCTGCGCGCGGCGTCGAGCAGCGACGCGTTGCGCGATTGCGCGATCTGGCCGAGTTTCTCGAGCGAGGTGGCGCCGATCTCGCGCTTCGGCACGTTGACCACACGGAGAAACGCCGCGTCGTCGGTCGGATTGGTGATGAGGCGCAGGTAGCAGAGGATGTCCTTCACCTCGGCACGGTCGAGGAACGACAGCGCGCCACTGAGGTGATACGGCACGCGGGCGAGGCGCAGCGCCTTTTCGATGACGCGGGCCTGGAAGTTGCCGCGATACAGGATGCAGAAGTCGTCCCAGCGGACGCCCTTGTCCTTGTACTTCTCATGCAGGTTCGATGCGATGGCCGCGATGCGCTCGGCTTCGTGTTCGTTGTCCTTGCATTCGAGCACGCGGATCGGCGGACCCTCGATGTGGTCGCTCCAGAGCTTCTTCTCGTGCACGTGCGGATTGTTGGCGATGAGCTGGTTCGCCGCGCGCAGGATGCGCTTCGCGCAGCGGTAGTTCTGCTCCAGCTTGATCACGCGCAGGTTGGTGAAGTCGCGCCCGAGCTGGTCGATGTTCTCGGGATTGGCGCCGCGCCAGGCGTAGATGCTCTGGTCGTCGTCGCCCACGCAGGTAAAGCGCGCTTTCGGTCCGGCGATGGCCTTGAGCAGGCGGTACTGCGCGTCGTTGGTGTCCTGGTACTCGTCGACCAGCAGGTAACGCAGGCGCTCCTGCCAGATGGCGCGCGCTTCGTCGTCGGTTTCGAGAATGCGCAGCGGCAGCCGGATGAGGTCGTCGAAATCGACGGCGTTGAAGGCCGAAAGGCGCTGCTGGTAGAGGTCGTAGATCGTGGCGGCCTCGATCTCGCGCGGGCTACGCGCCGCCGCCATGGCCTCTTCGGGAGTGAGGCCGCCGTTCTTCGCGCGACCGACGAGATTGCGGATGCCCTGGATGACCTCGGGCTTTACGCCCTTCGGCGAGAGCTCCTTGATCATGTTCGCGCTGTCGTCGGCGTCGAGCACCGAGAAGCCGCGGCGCAGGCGCGCGCGGTCGTGCTCGATCTGCAGGAATTTCAGGCCGAGCGCGTGGAAGGTGCACACGGTGAGCGCCTTCGCGGCATCGTCCGAAATCAGCTTGGAGACGCGCTCGCGCATCTCCTTCGCGGCCTTGTTGGTGAACGTGATCGCGGCGATCTTCTCGGCCGCCAGATGCCGGCGCGAGATCAGGTGCGAGATCTTCTCCGTGATGACACGGGTCTTGCCGGAGCCGGCGCCGGCCAGCACGAGGAGGGGACCGTCGCAGTATTCGACGGCCGCGTGTTGTTGCGGATTGAGCATCGGATCGGCCACAAGGCGGGGCGGACGAGGGGCACGATGGTAGCAGGTGCCGCCCCCCGAGCCGGCCGGTCGGCGGTAAACTGGCCCGTCCCGCACCGGAACGTCCATGGCCAAGCTCTACTTCTATTACTCGGCAATGAATGCCGGCAAGACCACCACGCTGCTGCAGAGCGCGCACAACTACCACGAGCGCGGCATGCGCACGCTCATTCTCACGCCCGCGCTGGACGACCGTTATGGCGAGGGCATCGTCGCGTCGCGGATCGGCCTCCAGGCCCGGGCCATGCGCTTCGGCGCGCACGACGACATCCTGGCCGCCGTCGAGCGGGACATCGCGAACCGTGGGCCGCTGCATTGCGTGCTGGTCGACGAGGCCCAGTTCATGAGCAAGGCCCAGGTCTGGCAGCTGTCCGACGTGGTGGACCAGCTGGGGATTCCCGTGCTGGCCTACGGCCTGCGCACCGATTTCCGCGGTGAGCTCTTCGAAGGCAGCCGTTACCTGCTGGCCTGGGCCGACAATCTCGAAGAGATCAAGACGATCTGCCATTCAGGCAAGAAGGCGACCATGGTGGTGCGCGTGGACGAGCACGGTCGCGCCGTCACCCAGGGCCCGCAGGTTGAGATCGGCGGAAACGACCGCTATGTCTCCGTGAGTCGCGCCGAGTTCAAGAGCATCACCGGCGGCGACGGCCGTATCGAGCTGCAGCAGCCCATGCTGCCGCTCGGCGAAACCGACCCCGAAGAAGGACACGACGCGTGACCGAGACGACGACCAACGCCGCCCAATGGCCGCGCCCCTACTGGCAGCAGAGCGACGAGCAGGCCGTGCTGCTGTTCTTCGTGTTCGGTGCCTTCCCGGAAGACCTCGCGATCCCCGCGGCGAAATACGGTAGCCCCGGCCTGCCCGAGGGCGTGGAACTGCAGCGCTTCCAGAACGCCGTGCTGTCGCGCTGGGAGGGTTATCCGCTGTCCGGCGCGCTCGGCGAGCTGTTGCGCGACGACAATCCGGACGCCTTCGAAAAAGCGAAGGCCGCGCCGCACGTCGTCGCCATCCGCGGCCGGTTTCCCGATCGCGAAGGCCTCGAGTACCTTCGTGACACGCTGGGCGTGGTCGCCGCGTTGCTCGACGTCGGCGGCAAGGCCGTCGTCGATCCGCAGATCCTCACGCTGTTCGACGCCGACGCATGGCGCGAACATTACCTCGTCGAAGGCGGCGCGCCGCCGCGCAACCACGTGCTGATCCTCTGCAGCCCTGAAGATACGAAGGGTCGCTCCTGGATCCGCACGCGCGGCATGCGCAAGTTCGGCCGCCCCGACATCAGCCTCACCAACGTGCCCGACCGCGAGATCGACCGGGCCGGCGCGCTTTCCGAACGTCTCGTCGAACTCGGTGCCCTGGGTTCGCGTTTCGAGGACGGGCAGGTGATCGAGGTCGACGGCGTCGCGGGTGGCCTTGGTGTGGCCCTGTCGGGCGACGAGGAAGACCCCCGGTTCAACAACACGCACGCGGCGATGCGCTGGCCGGACTGAACTGGCCTCACTCCGAGGACACGTTCAGCCACTCCACGAACTTCGCCGTCTCGCCATCCTGATGAAAATCCACGGCGACGAAGTTCGGTTTGCGCTTCGCCGCCGGTTCGCAGTTTTCCAGAAAGCGCGAATGCAGCCGGTCGAACGCATTGTCCGTCGACACGTGCCATCGCGTGACCGGCGTGGATGCGTCGTGGAAGTGGTTCATGGTGAACAGACGCGGCCAGCCGGGTTTGCCGTCGACGTCGCGGGTGTTCAGCGGGATATCGTCCCAGCGGCTCACGCAGCTGTAGTCGTGCTCGACGACGGGAAGGCCGAGACTCCAGTAGTTTTCTACCGTGAAGGCGTCGCTGCGCATGAAATGCACGGGGCCGGCCTTCGTCTCGATCGCGCCGCTGTTCGCCTTGTTGAGGGTGAAGATCAGTATGCGCTGTCCGCTGTCGACGATGGCCCGATAGGTCGGCCAGCCCGGCGTCTGCCACGCATCCGGTTCGAACGTCATGCCGGCCAGGCCGGGGGCCTTGTCGAGCTCCGCGACGAGAGCGCTCGCGCTGTTGAAATCTTCGAGGTGCAGGCTGATCACCGCGTCCGGTTCGCGTTGCAGGAACGGCAGCAGCGTGTTGTTGACGAGGTCGGCGAACGGGACGGGGGCCTTCGTGCACTTGTTGTGGCAGAGCGCCACGCGGTCGCCGTACGGATGCAGGTCGAGCATGAACGAACGCACGCCGTTGGCCAGCTGCTGATCGATCGTCTGGTCCTGATTCGGGAACGCGCCGTTGCTCGTGAAGGCGTTGTGCGTCGTGATCCAGCTATAGCGATCGAACGTGCGCGACGTGTCGTCAGGCGTGTCCGCGTGCGTGACGGACGCGGCGATCAGCGCGCAGCCTAACGCCGCGATGCGCGGCAGGTATAGCGAACGACGATGCGACATGTGAGGTTTCTCCGGTGGGGTGTCGGAGAAGTCTAGGTTTCATGCCGGGGGCGCCGATGTCGGTCCATTCCTGTGTTGCTTGTCGGAACCGCGCGCACGGTTCCGTCGGCGCGCCGCTGACGAGTCAGGGTCAGCGCTGACAGGTGGGGCAATAGAACGACGCACGCTGCCCGAGTGTCACGACGCGTATCGGCGTGCCGCAGGTTTTGCATGCTTCCCCGGCGCGTCCGTACGCATTGAGTTCCTGAAAGAAATAGCCGGGCGCGCCATCGGGGGCGAGGAAATCGCGCAGCGTGGTCCCGCCGCGTTCGATCGCGTAGGCGAGGATGCGCTTCACTTCCGTGGCGAGCTTCGCGTACCGCTCGCGCGACACCTTGCCGGCGGCGCGACGAGGATCGATGCCGGCAGCGAACAATGCTTCGCTCGCGTAGATGTTGCCAACGCCCACGACGACCGCGTTATCCATCAGGAACGTCTTCACCGACGCGGACCTGCCGCGCGAGACGCGCCACAGCATGTCGCCGTCGAAGGCGTCGGTCAGGGGCTCGGGGCCGATACCCGTGAGCAGCGGGTGCGTTTCGCCGGGCATCTGCCAGAGCAACGCGCCGAAACGGCGAGGGTCCGTGAAGCGCAGCACCCGATCGGAATCGAGCACGAAGTCGACATGGTCGTGCTTGCCGATGGGCGTGTCGCCGGGAAGCACGCGAAGCATGCCCGACATGCCGAGGTGGAGCAGTGCCGTTCCTGCCGCCGTGTGCATCAGCAGGTATTTCGCCCGTCGCTCGACGGCGTCGACGATCTGCCCCGGAAGCAGGGAAGAGATCTCCGGCGGGATCGGCCAGCGCAGGTCGGGCCGGCGCAGCACGACGCCGGTCACGCGTCGCCCCTCGATGTGCGGCGCGATACCCCGGCGAGTGGTTTCGACTTCGGGCAATTCAGGCATGCCCGAAAGATGGGGTGTTTCCACCCGGCAGGCAACCCGGTGCGCGGGCTCAGCGGGTGGTCGAGGACGACGCGGGCAGCGAAGCCGTGCGTGGCGCTCGCGGCAGCGCCTGCGCGGGCACGATGGCCACGCGATCGCCCACCCGGGCGTAGCGCTGCTTGCGCAACGCGGTCATCTCGCCAAACTCGACCCGCGTGCCGTCCAGCACCAGTACCGCGACGGGCGGGGTGAGGCCGATCTTCGCGAGCTCGAACTCGGAGACGGGCCGCCATGCCGATACCGGCGTCGCGGCCAGAGAGGCGAGTTCACCGACGCGCCCCTCGTCGGTCGTCGCTCCGCCGCCGATCCAGTGCCCATCGCGTCGGTCGAAGCGCTGGACGGGAAGGCCCTTGAGCGCGACCTCCACATGCGAGACGGCTTCCGGATCGAGCGCCGTCAGGACGTGCGCCTGCGCGTCCGCGTCGTCGACGTGCCACTGCCACGCAACGGCACCGATCAGTACGGCGAGCGCGGCGACGCTGAGGATGCGCGCCCGCACTCAGCGGCGCCTCCGGCGCCAGGCGATACCGACGCCGAAGCCGAGCAATACGAGCGGCAGGAGCACCAGAAACCCGAACGTCACGACGTTGAGGCCATCCTGCGAGAGTGAGATCACGCGGTCCGGGGCGCCGCGCGACGGCAGGTCCACGAGCACGTCGTCGCCAAGCAGCCAGTCGAGCACGCGTTCGCCGAGCGCACGGTTGCCGCCGTTGCCGACATAGGTGTTGGAGAGGAAATCGCCGTCGCCGATCACCACCGCGCGCTGTTCGCTCTTCAGTGGATTGGGCGAAAGACGATTCAGCGCGAAGCCGAGATCCAGCGGGCCCTTGAGCTCGCCGGCCTCGGGATGGAACGCCACCGTCGACGCCTTGTCGTTGTCGATGCCGCCGAAGGCCGTCCAGCTGCGCTCGCCCGAGCGCAGGAACGGAACGACGGCCCAGTCGTGATCGGATACCTGCGCGAGCGCCGACGCCTGCGGCAGCAGCGTCGTGTCGCGAAAGCCGCGCGTGATCGCGTGGAACGGATAATCGCCGAGTACGACGAGGCGGGGATCGTTGATGTTCAGCGTGCTTCCGGCGCCATCGACGAGCACGCCGGGAAGCACGCGAATGCCGAGCACGTCGGCGAGCGCGCCCGTGCCCAGGTCGTCGTTCGTCGGTTCCGTGAGCCAGAGCAGGTTGCCGCCATCGCGCACGTAGTCGACCAGCGCGCCGACGCTGTCGGCGGGCAGGGCGGACGTCGGGCTCGCGAGCACGACGAGATCGGTGTGCTCGGGCACGCCGCGTGTCTGGCTGAAATTAAGCGGCACGGCGCGTATGCCGCGGCGCTCGACCTGACCCATGAAGGTACCGAGATCGGCGTTCGCGCGGCCGTCCGCCTGGCGTTCGCCGTCGCCGGTGACGAAGGCCACGATGCGCTGGCCCCCGCGCGCCAGTCGTTCGAAGGCGTTCGACAGGTTGCGTTCGTTGATCGGGCTCTCGACGCGCTCTTCGCGGCCCTTGTAGCGGATCAGCAGCGCGCCGTCTCCGGCGATGCCGAGCTGGCGCGAGGCGGCCGGGTCGAGGTCGGGGTCGACGAACGACAGCACGATGTCGTGCTTCTCGCGCGTGTAACGCTCCATCACGGCAGCGATCTGCTCACGGAGTGTGCCCGTCGGCGACAGGTAGCCCACGACGTCGACCTTGCCGGGCAGCTTTCGCAGCACGGCGACACTCTCGGGCGCGAGGCTGGCGCGCGCGCCGCGCGTCCAGTCGAACGTCACGCTGTGCCGCGCACTGAGGAATCCGAGGCAGCCGGTCGCGACGATCAGGCCGATGAGGACGAGCCAGCGATCGAGGCGGCGCATCACTGGCGCTCCCTGTCGGCGCCGAGCCGGCGGATGGCGAGTACCAGCGACAGCGCGATGGCCAGCGCGAACCACATAAGGTCGGCCGTGGAAACGAGACCGCGAAGGAGGTTCTGCAGATGGGTGGCCATGGTCAGCCATTCCAGGAACCCGCCGCTGACGCCGGCGGCCTGCGCGCCGCGGTCGATGGTCCACAGCGCAAGCGTCACGATGAGCGCCATCGCGGCGGCGATCGCGGCGAAGCCGGTCGCCGCCGAGCAGGCCATGCCGATGGCGGCGAGCGTGGCGAGCAGCAACGCGGTGCCGAGCGTGGCGGCGGCCAGCTTGCCCCAGTCGGCCGTGGATGCGACCCCGACGACGAGTGGCATGGCCAGCGTGGCGAGCAGCCACAGGCCGAGCCAGACGAGCACGGCGAGGTATTTGCCGAGCACGATCCGCGACGGCGAAAGACCCGTCGAAGCGAGTAGGGCGAGCGTGCCGGCGCGGCGTTCGCCGGCGAGCTGGGTCATCGTCATGAGCGGCACGACGAGGAAGGCCAGCTTCGCGAGCTCGGCGAGCAACGGAATCGCGACCAGATCGGTGAAGCCTGGCGCGTCGGCGACGGCGGCGAGCTTTACCTGTGCACCGACGAATTGCCCGAGCCCGAGGATGAATGTCCAGGCCAGCCACGCGATGGTGAGGGCGGCCAGCGCCCAGGCGAGCGGCCGCACGGCGAGTCGGCGCAGCTCGAGTCGTGCCACGGCGAAGACGCTCATGCGCCGGCCCCCGTGGCGATGCCGAAGAACGTCGCTTCCAGCGCCTTGCCGCTCTCGTCGCCCCGCAGCGGCGCGTCGTGGCGCAGCGTCCCCTCGTGCAGGATCGCCACGCGGTCGCAGACCGTGACCACCTCGGCCAGCACGTGGGTCGAGAGGATCACGGCGGCCCCCGCCGCGGCGCGCTCACGGATGACCTTGCGCAGCTCGCCGACCTGGACCGGGTCGAGCGCGTTGGCGGGTTCGTCGAGAATCACCAGCGCCGGATCGTGCACCAGGGCGCAGGCCAGCCCGAGGCGCTGTCGCTGGCCTTGCGAGAGCACGCTCGCGAGACGACGACGCAGCGGGCCCAGCTGCAGGCGCTCGGTCATGCCGTCGGCCGCGCGCCGGGCGGCGCCGCGGGATGCGCCGCGCAGGCGGCAGAACGCCAGCAGATGCTCATCGACGGAAAGTTCGGGCCAGAGCGGCGCGCTTTCGGGCAGCCAGCCGATCAGCGTCCGCGCGACCGCTGGCTTCGCCACGAAATCGTGCCCGGCAAGGCGGATGCCACCGCGATCGGGGCGCAGGGCCCCGGCGAGCATGGCAAGCGTAGTCGACTTGCCTGCGCCATTGACCCCGAGAAGGCCCAGGACTTCACCGCCGTTCAGGGAAAACGACACGTCCGAGACAGCGGCGCGTCCGGCGCGGCGGCGGGAAATGGCGTCGACGTTCAGCAGTGCCGTGCCAGTCATGCCCTTACGTCGCCCATCGCCGCGCTTCTTGCAGGATCTTGCGCCCATCGTGTCGACGGCGGCGGCGGCGGCTGAACGGGCAGGGTGGGCATCATCCCGCGATTGTGCGGAATGGGCTCCTGATCAGACAACAACCCTCTTCACAATTTGCAGGAAACCGTGCTGGTGGGTATGGAACGGGGTGGTTAGACTGGCCGGGTACGCCCCCTTCACTTCCCGCGCGGTACCGACTGAATGTTCGACACCCTGCTCGATTTCCTGGCCAACGGCCTCACCCGCGCAAGCTGGGGCGAGATCGTCATCTACATGCTCGTGGTCACGCAGCTCACCATCTTCACGGTGACCCTGTACTACCACCGCAGCGCGACCCATCGTGGCGTGGACTTCCACTGGACCCTCAACGGTTTCTTCCGTTTCTGGGGCTGGCTGACCACGGGCATGGTCGTCAAGGAGTGGGTTGCGATCCATCGCAAGCACCACGCCAAGGTCGAGACCGAGGAAGACCCGCACAGCCCGCAGATCTTCGGCATCAAGAAGGTGTTCCTCGATGGCGTGTCGCTCTACCGCGACGCCAGCGAGAACAAGGCCGACATGGAGAAGTACGGCCGCGGCACGCCGGACGACTGGTTCGAGCGCCACCTTTTCGGCAAGCACCCGTACTGGGGTCCCGTGCTGATGGCGGTGATCGACCTCTCGCTGTTCGGTGTCATCGGCATGGCGCTGTGGGCCGTGCAGATGGTCTGGATCCCGTTCTGGGCCGCCGGCTTCGTCAACGGCATCGGTCACTGGTGGGGATATCGCAACTTCGAGAGCTCCGACACGGCCACGAACATCTCGCCGTGGGGCTTCTGGATCGGCGGCGAAGAGCTGCACAACAACCACCATGCGTTCCCGAGCTCGGCCAAGTTCGCCCTGCGCAAGTGGGAGTTCGATATCGGCTGGGCAGCGATCTGCAGCCTGCGCTTCCTCGGCCTCGCCAAGGTGCTGCGCGTCGCGCCGACGCTGAACATTCGTCCGAACGTGCACCTGCCGGACGCCGAAACGCTCAAGGGCGTGCTCGCGCTGCGTTTCCAGGCCACCACCGACTACTACCGCAACGTCATCCTGCCGACGATGCGCGAGGAAGTCGGCCAGGCCGGCGACAGCATCAAGGCCATTCCGCGCCGCCTGCGTCGCGCGCTGGCCGACGGTGGCCGCTGGCTCGACAACGACGCCCGCGAGCGCATGCACGCGGCGCTGGCGAATCGTCCGGCCCTGCAGACGGTGTGCGAGTTCCGCGCCCGTCTGGTCGCCCTGATGGAAGAGCGTGGCGCCGAAAAGTCGCTCAAGGCCCTGCAGCAGTGGATCGTGGAAGCCGAGCAGAGCGGCATTCGCTCGCTGCAGCAGTTCGCGCAGCGGCTGAAGGGTTATTCGGCGGTGGGCGCGTAAGCGCTCGCTTCCGGAGCATTAAAAAAAGCCGCCGAAAGGCGGTTTTTTTTTGGCGCGTTTTGCCGCGCCAGTATCCGATACCGCGCCCGTCGCCCCGGTGAACGCCGGGGCCCACCGCCCCGGTGCCCCGCCGTGCGTCAGGGTTTCATCGATGTGCGCTCCAGCGTGCCATCGGAAAGCCGACATCGCAGTGAGGCGAAAACCGATCGCATCGCGGTGGATCCCGGTTTTCACCGGGATGACGGTGAGGCGAGATGTCGGGGTTTGAAATGCCCCAAAAAAGCCGTCTTTCGGCGGCCGCTTTCCCCTTGGATAAAAAAAGCCGCCTTTCGGCGGCTTTTTTCGCAAGATCATTTGATCTTGCCTTCCTTGTATTCGACGTGCTTCCGGACGACGGGGTCGTACTTCATGAAGACCATCTTTTCCGGGGTGTTCTTCTTGTTCTTGGTGGTCGTGTAGAAGTGACCGGTGCCCGCGGTGGAAATCAGGCGGTGCTTATCGCGCTTGCTTGCCATGTTCGATCTCCTTAGATCTTTTCGCCGCGGGAACGGAGGTCGGCCAGCACGGCTTCGATACCGTTCTTGTCGATGGTGCGCAGCGCGTGGTTGGAAACGCGCAGCTTCACCCAGCGATTCTCGCTGGCGACCCAGAAGCGACGCTCGTGCAGGTTCGGCAACCAGCGGCGACGGGTCTTGTTGTTCGCGTGCGAGACGTTGTTACCGGTCTGCACACCCTTGTTGGTGACTTGGCATCTACGGGCCATGGTGGCCTCCTCTAGATTCGTTGGACCATCCTTTGGCCAGGACGGCGACGGCCCAGCAACGCGCCGATGGAACGGGCGCCACGCGATGGCTGGAGGGTGGAGCGCTTCCGCCGTGAGGCCCGCATCGCATAACGGGCGTACCCGACGTATCGGGCTGGCATAGGGAAGCCGGGCATTCTCTCAGAATCCGACGTCCCGACGCAACCCGGACTGTGCGCCGTGCCGTGTTGTATGAAACAATCGCGGCTTTCGTGCCCCGGCACGCGCCCGATCCACAGACGCCTTTTCGAGGACTAAGCAATGGCAGAGTTCAACGCCAACGGCCAGGCCGGCCAGCCGCAGCTCGTGCTGCAGAAGATCTACGTGAAGGATGCCTCCTTCGAAGCCCCGAACGCCCCGCAGGTGTTCCAGGAGATGGGCGAGACCGAGGCCCAGCCGCAGGTCCAGCTGAACCTGGGTCACAAGGCCGTCGATCTCGGCAACGACCTGTTCGAAGTCGTGCTGAGCCTCACGCTCACCTGCAACCTGGGCGAGCGCACGGCGTACCTCGCCGAAGTGCACCAGGCGGGCATCTTCGGCATCGCCGGTTTCTCCGACGAAGATCGTGACGGCATCCTCGGCTCCTACTGCCCGAACCTGCTGTTCCCGTACGGCCGCCAGATGGTCTCGTCGATGGTCCAGGAGGGTGGTTTCCCGCCGTTCCTGCTCCAGCCGATCAACTTCGACGCCCTCTACGCCGAGCAGCAGCGCCAGCAGCTCGAAGGCGCAGGTGCCCATACGCTCAACAGCTGAGCGATGAGCGCCGCTTCCCGACCCACCGTCGCCGTTCTCGGCGCCGGGTCCTGGGGTACCGCGCTGGCCGCGTTGCTGGCGCGTAACGAGGTGCCTACCCGCCTGTGGGGGCGCGATGCCGATGCGCTGGCGGCCATGGCCGCCGCGCGTCGCAACCTTCGTTACCTGCCGGACCTCGACCTGCCGCCGGAGCTCGCCTACGAGTCGGATCTGGCTGCCGTGCTTCGCGGCGCCGACATCGTGCTGATGGTCGTGCCGAGCCACGCCTTCGCGGCCATGCTCGATCAGGTCGTTCCGCTGCTTGCGCCGGGCGCGAAGATCTCCTGGGCCACCAAGGGCTTCGAGACCGGCACCGGCCGCTTCCTGCACGAACTGGTCAACGAGAAACTGCCGGGTCGTCCGGCCGCCGTCGTCACGGGCCCGTCGTTCGCCCGCGAAGTCACCGCCGGCCTGCCGAGCGCCGTCACGGTGCACGCCACCGACGAAGCGTTCGGCAAGGAACTCGCGGTGCTGCTGCACGCGCCGAATTTCCGCGCCTATACCGGCAACGACATCCTCGGCGCCGAGTTGGGCGGTGCGATGAAGAACGTCCTCGCGGTCGCCACTGGCGTGGCCGACGGCATGGAGCTGGGCCTCAACGCCCGCGCGGGCCTGATCACCCGCGGCATGAACGAGATGCTCCGCCTCGGCGTGGCGCTCGGTGCGCGCGCGGAAACGCTGATGGGCCTTGCCGGCCTCGGCGACCTGGTGCTGACCTGCACGGGCGATCTCTCGCGCAACCGCCGCCTCGGCCTCGCGCTGGGCAAGGGCATTCCGCTCGACCAGGCGGTTCGCCAGATCGGCCAGGTGGTCGAGAGCGTGGTCACCGCCGACGAAGTGGCCCGTCTGGCCGGCTTCCATGGGCTGGATCTGCCGATTTCGGCGGCCGTCCGCGCCGTGCTGCATGGCGAAGTCACCCCTGCCGAAGGCCTTCGCACCCTGATGGGGCGCGAGCAGAAGGCCGAATACCCCGTCGACCTCTTCGCGAACCGACGCTGAGGCGGCTGTCCGGCCGACGCCCGGTTCGCTGAACCGGGCCGGTCCACTGGGTAAAAAGTCCTACGGGTTCCTCATCCGGCCTTTGCTAAGCTTCCTGTTTTGGTCGCGCGGGCAGGATCGCTACGGATGCATCAACCGGACGACAAGCGCAGCAGGGCTGAAGATACGGGGACTTCCCTGCCACAGGCGTGGCAGCGGGCGCTCGACGGCGTGGCGCCTGCCGCGCCCGTCGACCGTGTCGTTCTCGGATTTTTCGTCGAAGGCGTCAACGACGACCACGAACCGGCCGCTCGCCTCGACGTCGCGCCGGTGTTGCTCACGCTCGGTGCGGACGGCCGCTATTCCCGGCCGCTACCGCTCGACAGCCGACACCTGCCCGACACCGCGCTCACCGTCACGGAGAAGCGCCTCGCCGCCACGCTCCTCGGCTTGCCGCAGACGTTGCGCAAGAGCCGCAGCTACGCCCGTTTCTCGGGCGCGCTCGGCGATCAGCTGCTCGCCGAAGTGCTCGACAGCGCGCCCTGTTTCTTCGGCGGCGTCGCCGGCCTGCAGTTGTCGCGAGGCAAGCCGCATCCACTGAGCTGGCGCTGGAACCTCGAAAAGGACGGCGGCCAGAAACTGTTGCCCGACGTGCCCGCCAGCCAGCGTCTCTTCCGCGTGGGCTCGCTCTGGTACCTCGACGCCGAACACGCCGAAGTCGGCCCCCTCGAGGGCGATCCGCAGGAAGCCACGTGGCTCGATCTGCCGGCGCTGCCGCCCGAAAGCACACCCGCCTTCATCGCGGGTCGCGACGCCACGCGCATGGGGCCGCGCCTTCCCGAGCCGCAGGTGTTCGGTGCGATGCGTCGCGCCGAGGTATCGCCGCGCCCGGTGCTGGTGCTGCACGCACTGACACGCCACGCGCGTCTTGCCGCCGGCACGCCGCCGCTCGCCTATGGCCGACTCGCGTTCGATTACGCGGGTGAGCGCCTCCCGGGTCGCGGTGGCGAGCCGCTCGTCCGCCGCGTGCGCAACGGCACGCTGCTGGAGATCTGCCGTCGCCGCGCCGAAGAACTGGCGACGATGGAAAGCCTGGAGTCGGTGGGCCTCAACCCGGCTGTCGACACCGAAGGCCTGCCGTGGGACATGGCCGACACGCTTCCCGAAGATGCGTGGCTCTTTCCCGGCAAGGGTTACGCCGGTGCGCTGGAGGTGAACACCCCTGCGCGCTGGCTCGCGCTGCGGCCGCGTCTCGAAGCCGACGGCTTCCTGCTGGAGTATGCGCCGAGCTTCCCGTTCGAAGTGCTCGAAGGCCCGGTGCGCTGGTACGGGCAGGCACACGAAGACGACGCCGATCGCGCATTCGACCTGGAGATCGGTATCGAAGTCGAAGGCCGGCGCGTGAACCTGCTGCCCGCCGTGGCGCAGGCGCTCGCGGAGCACCAGCTCAGCCTCAGCCCGATGCCGGGCGAGGCGGAAGATTCCGTATGGTACGCACCGGTCGACGATCGTCGCCGCGTACCCGTTCGCCTGAAGGAGTTGCGCGGTCTGCTCGCGCCGCTCGCCGAATACCTCGAAAAGCCGCGCCAGCAGCTGCACCTGCCGCGCGTGCAGGCCGGCCGTCTCGAGGAACTCGCGCAGGCGCTGCCCAGCGGCGGTTCGTTCGAAGCGCCCGAGCGCTTGCGTGGTTTCACCAAACGCCTGCGCGAGGCCGCCGAGCGGGCCAGCGATGCCGTGCCCAACGGCATCCGCGCCGAGCTTCGCGGTTACCAGCGCGACGGCCTGCGCTGGATGAACGCCCTCGCCGAAGCCGGCACCGGTGGCGTGCTCGCCGACGACATGGGCCTCGGCAAGACGCTGCAGCTCATCACCCACCTGCTCGCACTGAAGGAAAGCGGCAACCTCACGTCGCCCGCGCTTGTCGTCGTGCCGACGAGCCTCGTGCCGAACTGGATATCCGAGGTCGCGAAGTTCGCGCCGGAGCTGACGTTGCTCGCGCTGCATGGGCCGCAACGTGCCGACACCTTCGCGCGCATTCCGGAGCACGACGTCATCCTGACGACGTACGCCCTGCTGCCGCGCGACGTCGAAACGCTGAAGAAGAACGCGTTCTCGCTGGTGGTGCTCGACGAAGCGCAGCAGGTGAAGAACCCGCGTACGCAGGCGCGTCGCGCACTGCTCGCGCTGAAGGTGCAACGATGCCTGTGCCTCACCGGTACACCGCTCGAAAACCATCTCGGCGAACTCTGGTCGCAGATCGATCTCGCGGTGCCCGGGCTGCTCGGCGACGAAGGCGCGTTCCGTCGGCACTACCGCGTGCCTATCGAAAAACATCAGGACGTCGACTGCCAGGATCGCCTGAACCGTCGCATCGCGCCGTTCATTCTCCGCCGCACCAAAGCGCAGGTCGCGTCCGAACTGCCGGCGAAAACGGAGATCACGCGTCGCGTGGTCATGGAGCCGAAGCAGCGCGACCTGTACGAAAGCCTGCGCCTCTCGCTCGCCGAGGAACTGCGCGAGGTGATCGCGCAGCGCGGCATCGCGCACAGCGGCATCGTGGTGCTCGACGCGCTGCTGAAGCTGCGTCAGGTGTGTTGCGATCCGCGCCTCGTGAAACTCGAAGCCGCGCGCGGCGTGCGCGAGTCCGCGAAGTTCGAGCTGCTCATGGACATGCTGCCGGCGTTGCTCGCCGAAGGCCGTCGCGTGCTGCTCTTCAGCCAGTTCACCGAGATGCTCAAGCTCGTCGCGCACGAGCTGGATCGTCGACGAATCACCTACGTCACGCTCACCGGCGAAACGCGCGATCGCGCAGAACCCGTGCAACGTTTCCAGGACGGCGAGGTGCCGCTATTCCTGTTGTCGCTGAAGGCGGGCGGCGTGGGTCTGAACCTGACGACCGCCGACACGGTCATCCACTACGACCCATGGTGGAACCCGGCGGCCGAAGCGCAGGCAAGCGATCGTGCCCACCGTATCGGCCAGGACAAGCCCGTGTTCGTCTATCGCCTGATCACCGCGGGCACGGTCGAAGAGCGCATCGAAGAGCTCAAGGCCCGCAAGGCTGAACTCGCCGACGCGGTGCTGGAAGGCGGTGGCAGCCGCGAACGCCTCAGCTTCGACGAAAGCGACCTCGACGCGCTGCTGGCGCCTTCCGTCTAGCATCGGCCGCATTGCTTCGTAGGCGCCGCGCGTTGCACTTGTCATCCATGGGTTACGGGCGTAACTTATGGGTTACGGTCGGTGCATGTATGACATCGTCCAGAGCGAAACATTCCGTCGCTGGGTTTTCCGTCTTCGCGATCGCATGGCCGTGGCGCGTATCCATGCGCGGTTACGTCGTATGTCGCTCGGGCATCCGGGTGACGTCAAGCACGTCGGCTGCGGTGTACGCGAAATGCGCATCGACCATGGGCCAGGCTATCGCCTGTATGACATCCATCGCGCGTCGACGCTTGTCGTGTTGCTCACGGGTGGCGACAAGAGCACTCAGCAGGCCGATATCCAGCAGGCCCTACACATTGCCGCGGCATGGGACAGAAGCGCATGAAAGAGACATTCACTCGCTGGGACGCCGCCGATCATCTGCGAACCGAAGCGGACCAGACGGCCTACCTCAACGCCTGCCTCGAAGACGACCCGGGCGACGGTAGCCTGGTGCGAGCCGCGCTTGGCGATATCGCACGTGCGCGGGGCATGAGCAGCGTCGCACGTGCCACGGGCATCTCACGCGAAGGGCTCTACCGCGCACTGTCGAACGAGGGAAACCCGGAGTTCGCGACCGTCATGCGCGTCATGCGCGCGCTCGGGGTCCACCTGCGCGTCGGGTCCTGAACGACGATGCCCGGCAGGCGCCGGGCATCGGGTCGACTCTCTTTCAGTGCATCTGGCGTCAGCGACGCAGCGGCGTGCCGCCGGCTTCCACGATCGCGAGGGCCGTGCCGCCGATGAGGCCCGGTTCCGGGTTCATGATGGCCTGCGTCGGCACCTTTTCCATCGTGTCGCGGAAGCGGCCCTTGGCCTCGAAGCGCTCGCGGAAATGCTTCTGGATCCACGGCAGGAGGATCGGGGTCATGCCGCCGGTGAGGTACACGCCGTCCCATGCGCCGAGGGTGAGCACGAGATCGCCGGCGACGCTGCCGAAGATGCCGGCGAGCGATTCGACGGCGCGCGTGCACATCGGGCAGCCGCCTTCCTTGTTCTCGCCCGGACGGTTCGCGCGCTTCGTGATTTCTTCCGGCGTGATGTTCTCTTCGGGCTTCTGGCCGGCGATCTCGCAGATCGCGTCGTAGAGATTCTTCAGGCCCTGGCCGCTGATCAGGCGCTCGTTGGAGACGCGGCCATAGCGAAGGTTGAGCACCTTCAGGATCTCGATGTCTTCGGTGCTGTGCGCGGCGAAACCGGCGTGGCCGCCTTCGGTCTGCAGCACGCTGACCTTGTCGCCGCGAATCAGCAGGCCACCGACGCCGAGGCCCGTGCCCGGACCGACGACGACGAAGGTCTGTTCGTCCTTCGCGCCGATGACCGGTACCGGCTGCGTGCCGATCTGCTCGAGCTCGCGGTGGCCCTTGTCGTCGATGATCTTGTCGGGGCTCATCAGCATCACCGCCATCGATTGCGCGGCGAAATCGTTGACGAGGTGCACCCACTCGAGATCGAGTTCCTTCGCGAGGGTCTTCGCGGAGATGGCCCAGGGATTGTTCGTGACCTTGACCGTCTCACCACCATCGATACGGCCCGCCGCGGCGATGATCGCCCGGGTCGCCTCGTGACCGGTCTCCTTGAAATACTGCCGCGCGGCGTCCGCCATCGAGGCGTAGTCCTTCACGTGGTACTTCCGGACGCTCGACTCGATAAGCGGTTGATCTTCATCCGGATGCGCGATGCCGAAGCGGACATTGGTGCCGCCGAGGTCGGCGAGCAGGGTCGGCGCCGGGGCGCTAACGTTGGCCATGTTGGGGAACCTGTCGTGTCACGGAAGCACGCAAGGGTGCCTCGCATGGTGGCTGGCGTCTAGTGAAGGCTTCTCCCGTCGCCGTTTCACGGGACGCGGTTCATCTTCCTGCGGCCCTCCATGCCGACACTATGACGTAAACGATTACGTCGGCAGAATACTCCATTGCCCGGGGCATTGGCAGGTTCGGCCCGCCGCCCGGGGGCACCCACCGGAGAACAAACGATGGCAGCGGTTCGTCTCGACAAGGTACGCAAGGTCTATCCGAACGGGCACGTCGCCCTGAAAGAGGCCAGCTTCGAGATCGCCGACGGCGAACTCCTGGTGCTCGTCGGCCCTTCGGGCTGCGGAAAGACCACGTTGCTGCGGATGATCGCGGGGCTGGAGTCGATCAGCGGTGGCACGATGTCGATCGACGGTCGCGTGGTGAACGACGTGGCGCCGAAGGATCGCGACATCGCGATGGTGTTCCAGAACTACGCGCTCTATCCGCACATGACCGTGCGCGAGAATCTCGGGTTCGGTCTGCGCCTTCGCGGTGTGGCGAAAGAGGAAATCGATCGCCGCGTCGCGGGTGCGTCGGACATGCTCGGGCTCGACGAGCGCCTCGACCATCGTCCGGCGGCGCTGTCCGGCGGCCAGCGCCAGCGCGTGGCCCTCGGTCGCGCACTCGTGCGCGATCCGGCGGTGTTCCTGCTCGACGAACCGCTGTCGAACCTCGACGCGAAGCTGCGCCTGTCGACGCGCGTGGAAATCGCGCGCATCCATCGCCGCCTCGGCGCCACGATGGTCTACGTCACGCACGACCAGATCGAAGCGATGACGCTCGGCCAGCGCATCGTCGTGCTGAACGGTGGCGTGATCCAGCAGCTCGATACGCCGATGAACCTCTACAACAAGCCGGTGAACCTGTTCGTGGCGGGATTCCTCGGCAGCCCGGCCATGAACCTGTTCCACGGTACGCTGCGGCGCGACGGTGGGCTCGCGCTGGAAATGAAGGATGGCCGGATCGCGCTCGGCGAGGGCTCGTCGGCACTCGACGCGTACGTCGACAGGCCGCTCATCGTTGGCGTGCGCCCCGAAGATCTGCTCACCGTGTCCGATCACGGTGGCGTGGTCGAGCGTCTGCGCGCCCACGTCGAGGTGGTCGAGCCCGTCGGCAACGAAGTCTTCCTCAACATGCGTCACGGCGACGAGGAAATCGTCGCGCGTGTTCCGCCGAACTCCACCGTGCAGCCGGGGACCGACGTCGCGCTCGGTTTCCTGCCGGAACGCCTGCATTTCTTCGATCCGGAGACCACGACACGCATCGACTGATGCCCGTGGATCGCCCCTGCGACGCTATGCCCCCCGTGAACGGGCGCGGGGGGCGTAAAATGGCCGGATCGCCAACGAACAGGCTCGTCCCATGACCTTTCCCGCCGTCCGTATGCGCCGCATGCGTCGCGACGCCTTCTCCCGCGCGCTGATGCGCGAGAACGTGCTCACCGTCAACGACCTGATCATGGTGGCCTTCGTGGTCGAGGGCGAAGGCGTGCGCCAGCCGGTGCCGTCGATGCCGGGCGTGGAGCGCCTGTCGATCGACGAGCTGGTGAAGCTCGGCGAGGAGTGCGTGGCGCTCGGCATTCCGGCGCTGGCGCTGTTCCCCTCGGTGGATGGCGCGGCGAAGAGCGAAGACGCGCGTGAGGCATGGAACCCCGACGCCCTCTTCCAGCGCGCCGCCCGCGCCCTGAAGTCGCGATTTCCGGGCCTCGGCCTGATTGGCGACGTGGCCCTCGATCCGTACACCACGCACGGCCAGGACGGCCTCATCGACGCCGAGGGCTACGTGATGAACGAGCCGACCGTCGAGGCACTGATCCGCATGTCGCTGGCCCAGGCGGAAGCGGGTATCGATTTCATCGCACCGTCCGACATGATGGACGGCCGCATCGGCGCCATCCGCGAGGCGCTGGAAGACGCGGGCTTCATCCACACGCGCATCCTGTCGTACGCCGCGAAGTACGCGTCGAGCTTCTACGGCCCGTTCCGCGATGCCGTCGGCTCCTCGGCCAACCTCGGCAAGGGCGACAAGCACACCTACCAGATGGACGTCGGCAACAGCGACGAGGCCCTGCGCGAAGTGGAGCTCGATCTCCAGGAAGGCGCCGACGTGGTGATGGTCAAGCCGGGCCTGCCGTACCTCGACATCGTGCGCCGCGTGAAGGACACCTTCGGCGTGCCGACGTTCGTCTACCAGGTGAGCGGCGAGTACGCCATGATCAAGGCGGCCGCGCAGAACGGCTGGCTGGACGAGAAGGCCGTGGTGATGGAGTCGCTGCTCGCGATGAAGCGGGCGGGCGCGGACGCGATCCTCACCTACTTCGCGGTCGACGCGGCGCGCTGGCTCAAGGGCTGACGTGCGTCACCGGATTATGCAAAACCCGTTCCTGCCCGCATGACATAATCCCCCGCGACACTGTGGGAGTCGCGGGATGGATGGGCATCACTTTCTGGAGACGGCGGTCGTCTTCCTTCTGGCGACCGTGATCGCGGTGCCGCTGACCAAGCGCTTCCGCCTCGGTGCCGTCCTCGGATACCTGCTGGCGGGCGTGGCCATCGGCCCGTCCGCGCTAGGCCTCGTCAGCGACACGGAGGGCGTCGCCGCGATCTCCGATTTCGGCGTGGTGCTGATGCTCTTCGTCATCGGCCTCGAACTCTCCCCCTCGCGCCTCTGGGTGATGCGCCGCGCGGTGTTCGGCAGCGGCACGCTGCAGGTGCTCGCCTGCGCGACCGCACTCGGCGCGATGGGTTACTTCCTCTTCGGCCTCACCTGGAAAGCCGCGACCATCGTCGGCGGCAGCCTCGCGCTGTCGTCCACCGCGTTCGGCCTGCAGATCCTCGCCGAACGCAAGGAGGCCGGCTCCGTGTACGGACGCCAGGCGTTCGCGATCCTGCTGTTCCAGGATCTCGCCGCCATCCCGCTGATCGCCGCCGTGCCCTTGCTGGGCGGCGCCCTCGGTCACGACGCGCATGCCGCGCCGGACATCACGAGCGTCGTGCGCGTGGTCGGCACCATCCTCGCGGTCATCGTCGGCGGCCGTCTGCTGTTGCGTCACGTGTTCCGCTTCGTGGCACGCGCGAAGAGCACCGAGGTATTCACGGCGACGGCGTTGCTCGTGGTCATGGGCACGGCGTGGCTGATGGAACTGGCCGGCATTTCCACCACGCTTGGCGCGTTCCTCGCGGGCCTGCTGCTGGCGGATTCCGAGTACCGCCACGAGCTCGAATCCAACATCGAGCCCTTCAAGGGCCTGCTTCTCGGTCTGTTCTTCGTCAGCGTGGGCATGTCCGTGGATCTCGGCATGCTCGCCGCCAAGCCGTTGCTGGTGATCGGCATGGTGGCGCTGCTGCTCGCGGTGAAGGCCGCGCTGATCCTGCCGCTGGGCCGGCTGGTGGGCGCCCTGAGTCTTGCGGATTCGGTACGACTCGCCGCGGTGCTCGCGTGCGGTGGCGAATTCGCGTTCGTGCTGCTCAACCTCGCGCAGCAGAACCTGATCATCAACGCGAGCCAGCGCGGCCTCATGGTCATGGCCATTTCGCTGTCGATGGCGCTGACGCCGCTGCTCGTGCTGCTGGCCTCGCGCCTCGTGCACGAACGCGCGCGCAAACCGGATCGCGAATTCGACGCCATCGAGGCCGACACGCCGCGTGTGATCATCGCCGGCTTCGGCCGCATGGGACAGATCGTCGCCCGCGTGCTGCGCGCGCAAGGCATCCAGTTCGTGGCGCTGGAGAGTTCGGTGGAACAGGTCGAGACGTCCCGACGCTTCGGTGGCACGTCGCTGTTCTTCGGCGACCCGGGGCGGCCGGAGATGCTGCGCGCCGCGCAGGCCGACAAGGCCGAGGTGTTCGTCATCGCCACCGACGATCCGGAAGCCAACCTGCGCACCGCGCGTCTCGTGCGCCGGCAGTATCCGCATCTGAAGATCATCGCCCGCGCGCGTAACCGCCAGCACGCCTTCCGCCTGATGGACATCGGCGTCGAGGAGCCCGTGCGCGAAACGTTCTACTCGAGCCTGGAGATGACGCGGCACGTGCTCGAATCCCTCGACATGGCGCCCGACGTCGTCGAAAGCCGCATCGAGCGTTTCCAGAAGCACGACGACCAGGTGCTGCGCGCGCAGTACCTCGTGTACGACGACGAGACCGCGCTGGTGCAGACCACGAAGGAAGCGCTGCACGACCTGCAGCAGCTGTTCGAGGCAGATGCCGTCGAAGAGCGCGAGCGCGACGGGGACCGATAACGGTTTCTGCGATTTTTGTGGGAAGCGCGCTGGCGCGCGGAAAGGGGCGGGCCACGAAGACCCAATCCAGCGGCAGGGCGCTTCCCACAGC
>Ga0102588_1000817_pt1 | contig 28941 bp, 32 predicted proteins | sample AraplaMF_Col_mMS_FD_76854 | JGI IMG/M metagenome (GOLD analysis project Ga0102588, IMG submission 76854) | Arabidopsis root microbial communities from the University of North Carolina, USA - plate scrape MF_Col_mMS (SPADES assembly) (version 2) | ecosystem: Host-associated > Plants > Roots >...
GCGACTGGATCGTTACGGTCCCACGGGTGGGATACAGATTTTCCGGTCCGGTGGAGAGCCGGACCGACGGACCCGGTAGCGCAGGGCATGCGGAGGCGAGATCAAGCCCCGCGATCGCAGTACTGCCTTTCGAGGATCTTGGCGGAGATGCCGAGAGACAATATCTGGCCGACGGTATCGCCGACGACCTGATCATGGCGCTCGCCCGGTTCCGATGGTTCCGCGTCGCGTCGCGTGGGGCGAGTTTCGCAAGGAGGAATGGCCCGAGGGATCCGAAGTCTATCGCGCACGAACTTGGCGTTGATTTTCTGGTGGATGGAGCCATCCGGCATACCTGCGATCGGATGCGGATATCGGTTTACCTTGCCGACGCAATGAAGGACGTCACTGTCTGGTCCGAACATTACGATCTTCAGGTGGCCGAGGTATTTGCAGTGCAGGACGCCATCGCCGAGCGGATTGCAGCGGCGGTCGAGCCGGAGCTGCTGTTGCGGCATGGACTTCAGGTTGCTCCGCACACCGGCAACGTGACCGCATGGGACCTTGTACGGCAAGGTACATTCAATTTTCACAAGGTAACGCAGCCAACCCATCTTCTCGCAAGGCGACTCTTCCGGGAGGCCGCGGAGCTCGATCCCATGCTTCCAGAGGCGCAGATCTGGCGAGCACGGGTCAACGCAGGCCTCATCGCCTATGGCTGGACAGAAAATCCCGCCGCGGACGGGAAGGAAGGACTCGATGCGGCCTTGCGGGCGATATATCTCGACGCCCGAAATCCGTATGCGCACTATGCGCTGGCGATTGTGTCGGCCTACACAGGCAGGGCTGACCAGGCGATACTCGCAGCCGAGCGGTCCATCGAACTCGGTCCTAGCTTCGCCTTGGGGTATCTCGTCCTCGGCATGGCCCGCCTTTTCGTGGGCGATGCGGCCGGCGCGCGAAAGCCACTGGCTCGGGGCCTCGAACTCAACCCCCATGATCCGCAGAATGCGGCCTGGTTCAGCTTCTTGATGCTTGCGCTGTTCTTTTCGGGCGACGTCGAGGGCGCACTTGATACGGGACGAATGGCGCTAAAGGCGCGGCCTGACTGGCCGGCGCTGCTCCGCATTCAGGCGTGCTGCCACACGGCGTTGGGACATAGTCAGGAGGCTCGCCGTTTCTCCGCCGCTGTAGGCGATCTCCCGGAGCCTGCCGGCGATGCGCTTGGTCCGTTCAGAGATAGCAACAAGGAATGGGCGACCCGTCTCGAGGGCCTGCTGCAAGAGGCAGAACATCAAACGACCGGTTCCGGTCGTAACGCCATCTTTCCTGAAGACTAGGCAAATGACCGCTTTCCACCCTCTCGCGACGTTCCTGCCGAGCGGCGGCAATAACGAAGCAGGTCAGCTCGAGACCTCAATCCGGATTGTTGAATGTCTGCTATCGCTTTTCCCATGCCAGAAACGGCCAGTCCGCGTTCGGCCACAAGTCGGTCGCCCGTCACGAGCGTGTCGAAGTCCACTCACGGCGCAAAGCTGCCGTGGTGGATGCTGGAAATCGGCTTGGTGCTATTTCCTGAGCAATTCCACAAAAAAGCCCCGCTGTTGGCGGGGCTCTTTCAAACTCTGCCAAGCGACAGCGACTAGAGGCCGAGGCCGCCGAAACGCTTGTTGAACTTGGAAACGCGACCGCCGCGGTCCATGAGCTGCTGGTTGCCACCAGTCCATGCCGGATGCGACTTGGAGTCGATTTCGAGGTTCATGACTGCGCCTTCAGAACCCCAGGTCGAGCGGGTTTCGTATTCGGTGCCGTCGGTCATGACTACCTTGATCGTGTGGTAGTCGGGATGGATATCTGCCTTCATAACAATCTTCCTGCCATGCAACGTCCAATTTGACGCATATTCGTTGCGACAAGAGGACCGATTGAATAAATGAAGCCGCAGACGCAAAAGGCTACGGCTTCCCATTAGGATGGGCTGCCTATACATGAAGGCCGGCAGGATAACAAGAGCCATCAGCCGCGGATGAGCGGTGTCGAAGGCGATCGGAGACGAATTGGCATACGCAGGGCAACCCGGGGAAAAGAAGTCTCGTTCGCTGAAGCCGCTAGGCAGGTTGACACCCTATGTGATGCACTATCGCGGCATGGTCACAGGGGCGCTTGCCGCCCTGGCACTTGCCGCTGTCACTTCGCTTGCTCTTCCGCTCGCCGTCCGCCGCATGATCGACCATGGCTTCACACAGGCCGACGGCAGTTTCATCAACAGTTATTTCCTGATGCTGATGATTATGGCGATCGTGCTCGCCATCGCGAGCGCCCTTCGCTACTATTTCGTCATCACCCTTGGTGAGCGTGTGGTATCCGATTTGCGCCGCGATGTTTTCAATCACGTCACGCGCCTGTCGCCCTCGTTCTTCGACGTCAACCAGTCCGGCGAGATCGTCTCGCGCCTGACGGCGGACACGACGCAGATCAAGTCGGCTGTCGGCGCGACGGCCTCCGTCGCCCTGCGCAACCTCATTCTCTGTCTCGGCGCGATGGGCATGATGATCGTGACATCGCCAAAGCTGTCCAGCCTGGTGATCGGTGCGATCCCGTTGATCGTCTTTCCGTTGGTCGGCTTCGGCCGCTCCGTCCGGAAGCGCTCGCGCTCGGCTCAGGATACGCTGGCCGACGCCTCTGCTTTCGCCAACGAAACGATTGCGGCCAGCCGGACCGTCCAGGCCTTCGGGGGCGAGGATGCCGCCGCCTCGCGTTACGGGATGGCCGTCGAAACCGCCTATGACGCTGCCCGGGCCGCAATTCGCTCGCGCGCCCTGCTGACCGGCATCGCCATTACCCTCATCTTCGGCAGCGTCGTCGCCGTTCTCTGGGTCGGCGCCCATAACGTCCTCGCCGGCACGTTGTCGCCAGGCACTCTTGGCCAGTTTCTTCTCTACTCCGTCATTGCCGCAGGCTCGCTCGGCGCACTCTCCGAGGTATGGGGCGAGCTCTCGCAGGCCGCGGGAGCGGCCGATCGGCTGACGGAATTGCTCGACGAGGTTTCCCCGATTTCCGCACCGCCTGCGCCTGTTGCCTTGCCCGCTCCGGCGCAAGGCCGTGTCCAGTTTACCGACGTGCATTTCGCCTATCCCTCACGGCCGGAGCGATCCGCGCTGCATGGCTTGAATTTCGGCGTCGCTCCCGGCGAAACCGTCGCGATCGTTGGCCCCTCCGGCGCCGGAAAAAGCACCGTCTTCTCGCTGCTGCTGCGCTTCTATGACCCGCAGAAGGGCGCCGTGATGATCGACGGAGTGGATGCACGCAGCAGCGACCCCGACGAACTGCGCAAGCGCCTTGCGATCGTGCCCCAGGACGTCACGATCTTTGCGGCTTCCATTCACGACAACATCGCCTTCGGCCGTCCCGAGGCAAGCCGCGAAGAGGTGCGGGCCGCCGCGATCGCTGCACAGGCCGACGAATTCATCGCTCGTTTGGAGAAGGGATACGACACCGAGGTGGGAGAGCGCGGCATCACGCTTTCCGGCGGTCAACGCCAGCGCATCGCCATCGCCCGCGCCATCCTCAAGGACGCACCGGTCCTGCTTCTCGACGAAGCGACGTCGGCCCTGGACGCCGAAAGCGAAACGCTTGTGCAGAAGGCCCTCGACGGGTTGATGACAGGCCGCACCACGCTCGTCATCGCCCATCGCCTCGCGACCGTGCTGAAGGCCGACCGTATCCTCGTCATGGATCAGGGACGCCTTGTCGAAGAGGGAACACATCAGAGCCTCATCAGGGAGGGCGGCATATACGCCAAGCTTGCGAGGCTGCAGTTCGAAACCGGCGCCGGGGACTTTCTCGCCGCTGCAAGATGATTGCCTGACCACACGCTCTTCCTCGACCCCCGGCCTCCGCCGGTTGCAACGGCGCGTAATCTTTGCGTGTACATTGACCTAATGCACGCAAAGATTACACCCGGTTTATGGGTGAACGCCATGTCGTCGCGTTCTGAGGGGAGGCTCAGTTGAACTCGATAAGCTTTGCCGAGATGCTAGTCGTACTCGTCGCCGTAGCCGTCGTCATGTCGATGCTGCTGTGCTATCGCTCGCTGCGGGAGGCCCGGGATTGGTCGCTCACCGATGCCTCGTCGGAGGGAGTCGCCTTGACGAAGACTGATACGGCCGGAAACGCCATTGATGCCGCGGGCAATGCGCTCGCAGCAGGGCAAGTCCCTCTCACCGTCACGATGATGAAGGCGAGCTCGGCCGCTTTATCGCGCTTGTCGGAACCGTCGCGATCCTGATGATCTATGTCGGCTTTGGCCTTGCCTGCCTCCATCGCTTCGCCAGCGGCAACTAGATCCCCGATATGACGAAGGGCGCCAACTTCTTCTATTCCGCCCTGGTGCTCTTCGCGCCCTACCTGATCAACAAGTTTTCGTCGGTCTTCTCGATCTTTAAACCGTAAGACCTATACATCAGGGGCGTGTGTCGTCCCTGACGGCCCGTCAGTCGCGTCGGTTGCAAAGCGCGCAAATATCCCGATGGAATAGTTGCGTATTTTGTTCTAGGCTGCACCTGCAGATAGGACAACATCCTGATTCCGGGAGAAAAATCGATGTATAAGTTCGAAGTTTACAAGGACAAGGCTGGCGAGTTCCGTTTCCGTTTCAAAGCTCCGAATGGCGAAGCCATGTTCGGCTCCGAAGGCTATAAAGCCAAGGCATCGGCGCTCAGCGCCATCGAATCCATCAAGAAGAATTCTCCCGGCGCCGAAGTCGTCGACACGACGAAGGCTGAGGCCTGATCACATAAGGCGGCGCCACAAACGCCGCCTTTAAACTGCCCGCCCGGCTACCCTGGCGGAAAAGATGCAGCCGCCGAGGAAGGTTCCCTCGAGCGCATTGTATCCGTGCATACCTCCACCACCAAAACCCGCCACTTCACCCGCCGCATAAAGCCCCGGAACCGGATCGCCACCATGGCCGATCACGCGCGCGGATAGATCCGTCTCCAGACCACCGAGCGACTTGCGTGTCAGGATGTGCAGCCGCACGGCAATGAGCGGCCCGGCCCTGGGGTCAAGCAGTGCATGCGGCCTGGCCGTCCGCATCAAGCGATCCCCGAGATAGCGCCGCGCCCCTCGAATGGCGACCACCTGTGCGTCCTTGGCAAAGGGATTGGCGATCTCCCTGTCGCGCGCCTCGATCTGCGTCCTGAGGCGGCTCGCATCCACACGTTTTTCACCCGTCAACCCGTTCATGCCGTCGACAAGCGATTCCAGCGTGTCGCGAACGACGAAATCCTCGCCTTTGTCCATGAACGCACGAACCGGCCCCGGCGGCTCCTTGCCCAACCGCTTGAGAAGCAGGCGGATATCCTTGCCCGTGATATCGGGATTCTGCTCGGAACCGGAAAGGGCAAACTCCTTCTTGATGATTGCCTTGGTCAGGATGAACCAGCTGTGGTCCTGCCCGGTTGCGCAGATCGCCTTCAGAGTCCCCAGCGTATCGAAGCCGGGCATCGCTGGTGGAGTAAAGCGGTTACCCCAGGCGTCGCACCAGAAGGAGGAGGGACCCGGCAGGATGCGTATGCCGTGATTGCGCCAGATCGGGTCCCAATTCCTCACGCCCTCCGTGTAGTGCCACATCCGATCCGAATTGATCTCCCGCCCGCCAGCACGCTCGGCGATCTCGATCATTCGACCGTCTACATGGGCGGGCACGCCGGCGACCATTTCGGCCGGGGGCCGCCCCAACCTATCGACCGGCCATCTCCGGCGCACCGCGTCGTGATTACCCCCGATACCCCCTGATGTGACGATCGTCGCGCCGGCGCGAACCTCGAAGAGCGCCGAAAAAATACGGTTTGTCTCCCGCCCTCGCACGGAAGCATCGGGCTGAAGGACCGAGCCGCGGGCGCCGCAGACGACGCCGTCCTGAACGAGAAGATCATCCACCTGATGCCGGAACAGAAGCGTAACAAGGCCCTTCGCTTCCGCTTCGCGCACGCGGCGAACAAAGGGGGCAAGCACAGCCGGCCCGGTTCCCCAGGTCACATGAAAGCGCGGTACGGAGTTTCCGTGGCCGTGCGCCAAGCCGCCTCCCCGCTCGGCCCAACCGACCACCGGGAACCAGCGCATTCCCTGCTGATAAAGCCATGAACGCTTTTCGCCTGCGGCGAACTCCAGATAGGCCTCTGCCCAGCGACGCGGCCAATAGTCTTCCGGCCTGTCGAATGACGCGGACCCCATCCAGTCCTGTCGCGCCAGGCCGAGGTTGTCGCGAATGCCCAGCAGCCGCTGTTCAGGGCTGTCGACGAAGAACAGCCCGCCCAGAGACCAGAATGCCTGCCCACCGACGCTCTGTTCGCCCTCCTGCTCGACGATGCAGACCTTCCGTCCGCGCTCCGCTGCCTCCGCCGCCGCCACAAGCCCGGCAAGTCCTGCGCCGATGACCAGCACATCACATTCAATCAAAGCATTCTCCCCCAAACGCCACGAGCCTACGCGGAGCCCCGCCCGGCGGCAACGCCACTTTTCCGCCGTGAGATTTTTTTGGCCGGATGTCGAAATGAGCCAACGCCGAGCCTCATTCTCTCGGAACGGTCTACCGCCGATCCCCCAAGCGTTGCAGCTTTCTGCTTTTGGTTCTTAGATGCCTGCACGCCGGTCAACACAACCATTCTGGAGGAATGCACATGCAATACGCGCTCATCGTTCGCGAATCGTCGCGGGATTTTGCCCGCCGCGCCGATCCCACCTACCGCGACGGCTGGATCGCCTACACGCAGGCTCTGATCCAAGCCGGCATCATGACCGGCGGCGCCGGTCTGACCGCGCCCGAAACCGGCACGGTGGTGCGGCGCAAGGGCGAGGACCACGACGTGCAGGATGGTCCATACCCTGAGGGCAAGGAGCAGTTGGGAGGCTTCTATCTGATCGACGTACCGGACTTCGATACGGCGCTCGAATGGGCGACCCGGGTTCCGGTCTCCGCAGAAGGTTCGGTCGAAGTGCGCCCTCGCCTTCAGATGTGAGGCGGACATGACGGTCGAAGCCGAACGCGTCGCCGAAAGGGTGGCGCGTCAATCCTATGGCAAGCTGGTCGCCTTCCTGGCGGCCCGCTCCCGCGATCTGCCGGCCGCCGAGGATGCGTTGTCACAAGCGCTCGTCGATGCTCTGCGGGTCTGGCCGGAACGCGGCATCCCCGACAGGCCGGAGGCGTGGGTGCTGGTCGCTGCGCGGCGTAACCTCATGCAAGCTGCACGCCATCGATCCGTTCGCGAGAATGCGCGACCAACGATCGTCCTGGCCTTCGAGGAGGCCGAGGCGAGGATGAACGAGGCGGCCACAGACGCGTTCCCCGACGAACGCCTAAAGCTGCTTTTCGCATGCACTCATCCGCAAATCGACAAATGCATTCACACGCCGCTGATGCTGCAAGTCGTGTTGGGCATCGACGCAAAAGCAATCGCGCAGGCCTTCGTGGTTTCGCCTGCCGCCATGGGCCAGCGGTTGGTCCGGGCCAAGGCGAACATTCGCGATACCGGCATCGGGTTTGCCATACCCGATCGACACTCGCTGCCCGAGCGTCTGTCCGCCGTTCTTTCCGCAATCTACGCGGCCTACGGGCTTGGTTGGGACGATCTCGATGGCGCCGATGGGGGTCGCAGTGGCCTTTCCAGCGAAGCCATCTGGCTCTGCCGGGCGCTGCTTTCAATGCTTCCCGAAGAGCCAGAGGTGATCGGTTTGCTTGCCCTGATGCTCTATTGCGAGGGTCGACGTGCCGCGCGGCACAATGCCGAGGGCGAGTACATCGCGCTCGACAAGCAGTCGACGGATCGCTGGAATGCGATCATGCTCGCCGAAGCCGACACGCTGCTCCGCAAGGCCGGCGCCGCCAACCGCTTCGGTCCGTGCCAGTGCATGGCCGCCATTCAATCCGTTCATTCCGCCCGCCGGCTGACAGGCCTGACGGACTGGGACGCTCTCGTGATCTTGTATGATGCGCTGCTGATGATGCAGCCGACGATCGGCGCCCGCGTCAGCCGTGCCGCCGTCCTCGGTCGCACGACGGGACCCAAAGCTGGGCTGGCGTCTCTCGACGCCATGGACGCAATGGAAATCAGAGCCTACCAGCCCTATTGGGCCGTTCGCGCGCACTTGCTGACGGAAGTTGGAGACTATCCGGCGGCAGAGGCCGCCTACCTTTCGGCAATCGGCCTCAGCGACAGCCCGGCGGTGCGCTGTTTCCTGATGGATCGCCTCACCGACGTTCGGTCGGGCGTCGCGTAACCCTACTTCTCGGTCAGCTTGAGCTCGATACGACGGTTGGTTGCGCGCGCCTCGGGCGTGTCGCCTGGTGCGATTGGCTGGAACTCGCCGAAGCCGGCGGCGACGAGACGGTCGGCCGGCACGCCGTGGGAAATCAGGAACTTGACGACCGAGATCGCACGTGCTGACGACAGCTGCCAGTTATCGACATATCGTCCGGTGCCCGCGAGCGGCACATTGTCCGTATGCCCATCGACACGCAGTACCCAGTTGATCTCAGGCGGAATTTCCTTGGCAACGTCGAGGAGCGCCGTCGCAAGCTTTGCCATCTCGACCTGCCCGTCCGGATTGAGATCCGCACTGCCCGAGGGAAACAGCACTTCCGACTGGAAGACGAACCGGTCGCCGACAATCCTGATATTCTCGCGGTCGGACAGGATCTCGCGCAGGCGCCCGAAGAAGTCTGACCGGTAGCGGTTGAGCTCCTGCACGCGTTGCGCAAGAGCGACGTTCAGGCGCCGTCCGAGATCGGCGATCTTCGCCTGCGAACTCTGATCCTTCTGCTCGGAAGCCTGCAGAGCAGCTTCGACGGCGGCGATCTGGCTGCGCAAGGCGGCGATCTGCTGGTTGAGAAGCTCGACCTGGCTCATCGCCCGGTCACTCATCTGCTTCTGTTCGTCGAGTTCCTTCGTCAGGTTGCCGACACGTGCTTCCGCAGCGCTTTGTCCGCCCGACCCAGCATCAAGGAGCGCCTTCAGGCGGGATCTTTCGCTCTCGGCGGACGCTAGGGAGGCCTGCAGATTGGCGACGCTATCCTCGAGGTCCTGCTTGCTTCCCTTCTCCAGGGCGAGAAGCTGCGTCAATTCGTTGATCTGGCTGTTCAGTCGGTTCAACACCTCGTCCCGGCCAGTAATCTCACGGCTCAGGATATATTGTCCGACCACGAAGACGGTCAGCACGAACATGATGGAGATCAGCAGTGTCGATAGTGCATCAACGAAACCTGGCCAGTAGTCCACCGCGCGTTGGGGGCGACGATTGCGGGCAAGAGCCATGGCTTACTTGCCCTCGGTCTTTTCGGGTTGCTGCATGCGTTGAGAGCGTTCGCCTGAGCCGTGCTTTTCCTGCGAGCCGATCCTCTCAGCCAGGCGATCGAGCGTGCGCCGCATCGCCTTCGTCTCGTCCTGCTGCGCCTCGATCCAGTCGCGAAGCATCTGCTGTTCATTGCGCATGTTCTTGACTAGGCCCTGAATGCCTTCGGCAAGGTTTGCCATTGCCGCAACCGACCTCTGGGTGCCGCCGCTGCCTTCCTCTGAGATCCGGCGCATATATTCGGAGAGCGCCCGAACGTCGTCCGGTGAGACCGCCGAGTTGGGATTGATGGTCGGGATCGCCACATCGGAGCCGACGTCGGTCACTGACGAAAGCCAGTTCTCCAGCTCCATGTAGAAGCGGTTCTGAGCACGGCCTGCCTGCAGATCAAGGAAACCCAAGATGAGCGAGCCGGACAAGCCAAGCAGCGACGACGAGAATGCCTGGCCCATGCCCGAAAGCGGCATCGAAAGCCCCTCCTTCAGCGCTCCGAGAACATCGGTCGAACCGTTCGAACCCGCGTCGAGCGTCTCAATAACCGAGCTGATCGAACCGATCGTGCCGATAAGACCCCAGAACGTACCAAGCAGGCCGAGAAAGACGAGGAGGCCGATCAGGTAGCGCGACACGTCGCGCGATTCATCGAGGCGGTTGGCAATGGAATCGAGAATGGAGCGAAACGCCGCCGTCGAGATTCCCGCCGAAGCGCTGCGGCTGCCGATCAGAGTCCGCATCGGAGCAAGCAGCTTCGGATTGCGGCCGACCTTGTCGGCGCTGCCTGCAGCGCGGAACGAATTGAACCACCGTACTTCCGGGCGCAACGACAGCACATGGCTGAAGACGAGGATGATACCGACCGCCAATACGCCGAGGATCAAACCGTTAAGGCCCGGATTGTGCATGAAAGCGGTCTGCGTCTGCCGGAAAAGAATGGCTGCGATGAACCCGACGATGATCAGAAACAGCACCATCGTCCAAAGAAACGGCATCGGACTGGAAAGTTTATAGCTGTAATTACCCGTGGTTTTTTCGGTCGAGCCGAACTCAGCCACATTCACATTTTCCATAGGTTCCGCAGCCTCCGGATTCATTTCAGCCGGAGACTAGAGCAACATTGTGCCGAATTGAAGTATGCGCGGAACGAAAACCGTGCCTTTACAACAGCGATTTACCGAGCCGGGATCGGGCGCTTGGCGACTTCAAGCAATGCCTTTTGGATATACTCGTTGCCTGCAACCACCGAGCCCGTCTCGAGAATGGACGAGCCGCCTTCCCAATCGGACACGTAGCCGCCGGCTTCGCGGATGAGCAGGATGCCCGCAGCGATATCCCAGGCCGACAACGCAGTTTCCCAATAGCCATCAAACCGACCGGCAGCCACATAGGCGAGATCGAGCGATGCCGCGCCCATGCGACGAATCCCGGCAACTTCGCCCATGACGTGCCGGAGTTCAACGAGGAACTTGCCGTGGTTTCCGCGGCCGAGGTGCGGTACGCCGCAGGCAATGACGGAATCAGACAGCACGCGCCGTGCGCCGACACGCAGACGGCGATCGTTCAGGAATGCGCCGCCGCCGCGTTCAGCGGTGTAGAGTTCGTCCGTCGCAGGATTGAAGACGACACCAGCCACGATTTCATTGTTGCGCTCGAGCGCGATCGATACCGCAAACATCGGGATGCCGTGCAGGAAGTTTGTCGTGCCGTCGAGCGGATCGACGATCCAGCGATGCGCTCCGTCCGTGCCCTTGATTTCCTCGCTCTCTTCGCCGAGGAAGCCATAGGTCGGGCGGGCCTTCAGCAGTTCGTCCTTAACGATCTTTTCGGCCTTGCGGTCGGCATTCGAGACGAAATCGCCCGGGCCTTTCACCGAGACCTGCAGGTTCTGCACTTCCCCGAAATCACGTCCCAGCGACTTGCCTGCCTTGATGGCAGCCTGAACCATGACATTGAGGAGAGCTGAACGAGCCATGTGAGCACTTTTCCTTGAGCGGTAAACGGTATGCGCTGTCAGGGTGGGAAAGGTCCCTGATCGCCGGAGAAGGCGGCGCTCGATAAGATTGGCGGCCTCAAGACCACAAAATCGGGAAAATTTCAAGAGGAGACCGTAGAACCACGACGCCGACGGAGAAATGCGACTCAAATATTTCTGGACAGATTGATCCGGAATTGCTATTTGCGTGTCCATGGCAAGGCACAAGGAATTCGACAAAGACAATGCTCTCGACGCTGCGATCGGCGTCTTCTCCCAGCATGGCTATGAGGGCAGCTCCACCGACACCCTGCTTGCGGCGATGAAGATCAGCCGGCAGAGCATGTATGATACCTTCGGCGACAAGCGCAGTCTCTACCTCCAGGCTCTGAAGCGTTACAATACCGACAGTATTCTGCGCATCATCGCGGACATGCAAAACGGCGCGCAACCGCTTGATGCCCTGGAGGCTGCCCTGTTCGCCTTCGCATCTCGACCTGCCTCGGAGGCGTCGAAGGGCTGCCTCGGCGTCAGCGCGATTTGCGAGTTTGGCCGCACCGACGCAGATGTGGCGACCTTGACTGACAGCGCCTCGGCAATGCTTGCCAAGGCAATCTTCACGCTGCTGAAGGATGGCCAGAGGAAAGGCCAGCTATCGGCGGAAATCGATCCCGAAGCCGCCACCCAGTTTATCGGTGCCACCCTATCCGGCATGAAAGTCAGCGCCCGCAACGGCGCAAGCCCCGAAACCCTGCGCACCATCGCCAGTCTCGCAATCCGCAGCCTTCGATAACAGCCCAATCGAAGAGCGCTGATTTTCCGCACCCTATTCTAGATTAAACAGTCCAATAAGGAGAAATGAAAATGACGAAACCACTTGAAGGAAAGGTCGCAATCGTGACCGGCGGCTCACGCGGCATCGGCGCGGCGATCGTTCGCAGGCTGGCGATGGATGGCGCCACAGTCGCCTTCACCTTTGCCAATTCCAAGGAGCAAGCTGAAGCAATCAAAGCTGAGATCGAGTTGAAGGACGGCAGGGCACTTGCCATTCAAGCCGACAGCGCGGATGCCGCAGCACTGCAGCGAGCCATCGACAAGGCTGCCGATCACTTTGGCTCCATCGACATTCTCGTCAACAACGCAGGAATCCTGTTGTTGAATAGCTTGGAAACCTTCCCTCTGGAGGACTTCGACCGCATGTTCGCCGTCAATGTGCGGGCCGTCTTTGCCGGCACGCAGGCCGCAGCGAAACATATGCATGAAGGCGGTCGGATCATCACCATCGGCAGCGTGACCGCGGAACGCAGCGGCTTTCCGACATCCGCTGTCTACAGCATGACCAAGGGCGCAGTCGCTGCGATGATGCGCGGCCTCGCGCGCGATCTCGGCCCGCGCGGCATTACCGTCAACACGATCCAGCCCGGACCTACCGAGACGGACATGAATACCGATCCGCATGCCAATGAGATGTTGAAGGGGTTGATAGCCCTCGGTCGCATGGGCAAAGACCGCGAGATTGCGAGCCTTGCGGCCTTTCTCGCAAGTTCAGAAGCGTCCTTCATCACCGGCGCCAGCCTGACGATCGACGGCGGCTATCTCGCCTGAGACAGAAAGCCGGCGGCACGAGCCGCCGGTCCGTTCAGAGCCTTTCAGGGGTTAAATCACTGAAGCCGGCGGAATTTGTTGGCAGCATCGATGGCCGCCTTCTGCTGGTCGTCCTCGATGCCGAGATAGAAGTCTTCAAGTTCCGGGTCGGGCAGACCGGCGCGGCGCGACAGGACATACCATTTCGCGGCCTCGACAGGATCCGGCTTGGTTCCAAGTGCGTTGATATAGAGGTGCGCGAGCTTGTTCTGCGCAACGACGTTGCCACGATTGGCGGCAAGCCTCAGCCACTGGAAACCCTTGACGAAATCGCGCGGGCCGTTTTGACCGTTGACCAGCCAGATGCCAAGGTCGACTTGGGCGGTGTCGAAGCCGGCATGCGCAGCACGTGCCATCCATTCGCGCGCCAGCTGCTTCTTTTCCTCCGGCAAGTCGGGCAGCGAGGCGTAAATCTCCGCCACCGCATACTGCGCGTCGGCGATGCCCTGTTCGGCAGACTTCTCATAATAAGGCAGGGCAAGCTTCAATCCCTTGTCGCCGGGATTGTCGGTCGTGAGGATCTGGCCCCAGTTGAATTGCGCCGAAGCATTTCCGCCATCGGCCGCCTTGTGCATGTATTCGTCGGCCTTGGCCTTGTCGCGCTTGACGTACCGGCCCTCGATCAGCATCAGCGCGTATTTGAACATTGCTGCAGCGTCGCCGCCTTCCGCACCCTTGCTGTACCAGAAGGCCGCGTTCTTCATGTCGCGTTTGACGCCCAGCCCGTCCGCCAGAAGCTCACCCATAAGCGTCTGCGCTGCCGGATCGCCGAGTTGTGCCCGGGGCAGAGCCTTTTCCATCGCCGTCAGATAGTAGCCGCGCTGATAGGCGCCGTAGGCCTCATCGACAACGCCCTTATAATCCTTTTCCGGCGGCAGGTCCGGCAACTTCGCACCCATGCGGTCGAAAACGCCAACGCCCGTCGAGGGTCCCGTGCCATCGGTCTGCGGCCGCCCGGCTTTGAGCGACTCTGGGGCGGTCGCCAGTGGCCGTGTCACGACATTGTCGACAACCTGGGCCGAAGCGCCATGGGTAAATCCCACCAAAATGGCGACAGTAAAGGCAGCGGACAGGCGCAGATGACGGGCTAGGATCGGCATGAGCGCGATATCAATCCTCAAACCGTGGCGCTTTTTCGTCCAAGAGCGCATTGATCTCGGCGACGATGGACGGCGCACGCCCGGCGTCCGCGAAAACCGCCTGCCGCAGCGCGACGAACTCCGCGCCGGTTTCGGCAACGGCCAGTGCGGAAGCTGGATCCGTACCGCCCATCACGATGCACGGGATCTCGATCATCGAAGCCCACCACTCGCCGAGCGCGAGGTTCTTGGGGTGCGCCTCCGGCTTGATGTCGCCGTCGAGCTTGCCGAAGAAGATGTAGTCCGGTCGCTCCTCGCCGATCTCAAGCGCATGGTGGCGATCAGCGGCATTGCCGCCGCCGACGATCAGCTTGTCGGCATACTTGTCGATCGCTTCGGAAATTTCGCTCGCCGGACCGGTCAGATGCAGGCCATCCGCCTTGCTGCGCCCGACGACGCGGCTGTCGCCGGCTAAAAGTGCGGCCGCACCCGACTCCTGAATGATGGGAACCAGCTTCTCGGCGTGCTTCTGGAACTCGCCGTCATTGAGGCTGTATTGCGGTACGATCACCGAGGCGACGTCACCGCCCTTCAGGGCGTCGCCGACGATCTTCGCCTGCTCGTCGACATCGGCAATGTCGGGCGCGATCAGAACTAGGCGGCAGCGGTTTTCCGGTTCGGTCATGGACTCTTTCCATTTACAGCAGGACAGGTCGTTTTGCGGCCTATCTGCACTCGTCTCGTGTGAGTAGTTCCGTTAGACGGGACTGGCAAGTGGAGGATTTCAAAAGCATGCCGATGGACTTGTCATTTTACTACGCCGCCGTTCCTGCTGTCATCCTCGTCGGATTGGCGAAAGGCGGCATGGGTGATGCCTTGTCGCTGATCGGATTGCCGTTTCTCGCTCTCGTCGTCTCGCCCGTTCAGGCCGCCGCGATCCTGCTCCCGATCCTCGTTTTCATGGACATGATCTCGCTCGTGATCTGGCGCGGACACGGCGACTGGACAACGCTGAAGATCATGCTGCCGGGCGCATTGTTCGGCATCGGGCTCGGCTGGGCGACTTCGGCGCTCGTTCCAGGCAATGCGCTTCGCGTCGTCATCGGCGCGGTCACCATCCTCTTTTGCCTTCGTTACTTCTGGAACAACTTCGGCCCAGGAGCCGGAAACCATACGCCACCTCGAGCCCAACGGCCGCTGCTTGCGACGACGTGGGGAAGCCTGTCCGGCTATGGCAGCTTCGTCGCTCATGCCGGCGGAGCACCGTTCCAGATCTATGCCTTGCCGCTGCAGATGCAGCCACGGGAGTATACGGGAACCAGCGTCCGCTTCTTCGCAATTCTCAACGCCGTCAAACTCATACCCTACTTCGCGCTCGGCCAGCTCGACACGCAGAACCTCTCCACATCGGCTACGCTGCTGCCGTTCGCGCCGCTTGCGACGATTGCCGGCGCCTGGTGCGTGCGCCGGATGAAGCCCGCGATCTTCTACCCTTTCATGTACGCCATGGCGCTGATTGCCGCCGTCCTGATCGCGAAGGAAGGCTTGGGTTTCTGACAATTTTGGGTTTCGTTGCGTCGCACAATTTCCTTGCCCGATTGCGCCGTTTGACGTAGCGTTTTCGCTATGTCGAACGTGGATCCCTTCACCGCGATAGCCGACCCTCACCGACGCTTCCTGCTGGAGGAGTTGCGACGCGCGCCGAAGACCGTGAGCGAACTTGCCGAGGGGTTGCCGATCAGCCGCCCCGCCGTCTCCCAGCACCTCAAGGCGCTGCTGGACTGCAATCTGGTTTCGGTGACCGCAGAAGGCACCCGACGCATTTATGCGGTCAACAATCGCGGCTTCGACAGGCTCAATCTCTGGCTCGATCAGTTCTGGGCCTAGCCCGACCGCTCAAACGAAGGACGCCGGCTCGCGACTTTCCGTCGGAGCCGGCGCCATAACCGCCTGTCGAGCACGAACTGGTCTAAGCTTTTGGTGAAATTGGAGTTTTGCCCTCCTCGCCTAGGGCCGCGTTCGTTGATTTATGGCATCCTACTCAATGGAAGGATGATTTAAGGCGCTCAATCTCGTCCTTGATCCGCAATTTTCTGCGTTTGCACTCAGCTACTTCATTATCGTTTCGGGAGGGGGATGTCATAAGCGAATGCAACTCCTCCTCGAGAGCAACATGCTTTTTCTGGAGTGACTCAAGATGAGCTTGAACAGTCATTTGACCCTTCCTTCCTCTTACCTCTCCCCGGCCAACACCGCCGGAGATCCAAGGCGTCAACCCTTCGACTGTGACATATTTTTGAAGCCTTGTCGAAGGTGAAAGCAAGGAGAACACGTGGCAAAATCATGACGAACAGCCGCTAGCCGTTACCTCCAATTGGTGATAGGAGCTTGCGGAAATTATCGGCAGAACGGACGATGTCCGAAGACGGTTATGGGGAATGCAAAATGGCCGATCAGGAACAGGCGGAAATCAGGCTCATGGTCGCAAGACTGCGCCAGGAGCACGAGGATTACGACGCCGCCATCAACGCCATGATTGCCACTGGATGCGACGCATTGCGCATCCAGCGCATGAAGAAGAAGAAACTGGTCATCAAGGACAAGCTGTCCAAGCTGGAAGACCAGATCATCCCTGACATCATCGCCTGAAGGGAACGCCGTGACGATGACAGACAGACCATCCGTTGCCATCATCATGGGAAGCCAGTCCGATTGGGAGACCATGAAGAACGCCGCCGACACGCTGGAGGCGCTCGAAATTCCCTATGATGCGCGCATAATATCGGCCCACCGCACACCGGATCGCCTGGTGAACTTCGCAAAGTCCGCCCGCGATGAAGGCTTCAAGGTGATCATTGCTGGCGCCGGCGGCGCGGCCCACCTTCCCGGCATGGCCGCAGCCATGACGCCGCTGCCAGTTTTCGGCGTCCCGGTCCAATCCAAGGCACTGTCAGGTCAGGACAGTCTTCTTTCCATCGTCCAGATGCCGGGCGGCATCCCGGTCGGCACGCTTGCCATCGGCAAGGCGGGTGCGATCAACGCCGCTCTTCTGGCAGCAGCCGTACTGGCATTGTCGGACGAAGAGATTGCCGACCGGCTCGACGAATGGCGCGAGCGCCAGAGCGCGGCGGTGGCTGAATATCCGATGGACGACCTATGACCGTAAGAACGATCGGCATCATTGGCGGCGGCCAGCTCGGCCGCATGCTTGCCATGGCCGCTGCACGACTGAACTTCCGCACCGTCGTCCTGGAACCGCAGGCCGACTGTCCAGCAGCGCAGGTCGCCAACGGACAGATCGTCGCCGCCTACGACGATCCTGCAGCGCTGGCCGAACTTGCGGAGGCTTGCGACGTCGTTACCTATGAGTTCGAGAATGTCCCGGTAACCGCCGCCGAAACCCTTGCAAGCAAGGTCCCGGTCTATCCACCGCCGAAGGCTCTCGAGGCCGCACAGGATCGGCTGGTCGAAAAGCGCTTCATCAATGGATGCGGCATCCCGACGGCGGGCTTCCACGCGGTCGACAGCCAAGCCGATCTCGAAGCGGCCCTGAAGGACTTCGGCGGACGCGGCGTTCTCAAGACCCGCCGCCTCGGCTATGACGGCAAGGGACAGAGAGTATTCCGCTCCGCAGCCGATGCGCCGGATGGCGCCTTTGCAGCACTCGGCAACGTGCCGCTCATTCTCGAGAGCTTCGTTGCCTTCGAGCGCGAGATCTCGATCATCGCGGCGCGCGCGGCCGACGGCACCGTCGCCTGCTACGACCCAGCCGAAAACATTCACCGCAATGGCATCCTGCACACGTCGACCATACCCGCTTCCATCGCTGCGGAAACGGCAGCCGCCGCCAGCGAAGCCGCCGAGAAGATCCTGGCGGCGCTCGGCTATGTCGGTGTCATCGGCATCGAATTCTTCGTGCTCGCCGACGGCAGCCTGATCGCCAATGAAATGGCGCCCCGTGTCCACAACTCCGGTCACTGGACGGAAGCCGCCTGCGTTGTCTCGCAATTCGAGCAGCATATCCGCGCCGTCGCCGGCCTGCCGCTCGGCAATGCCGACCGCCATTCGGACTGCGTCATGCAGAACCTGATCGGTGACGATATTCTGGCCCTGCCCGACTGGCTGCAGCGACCCGACACGCTGGTCCACCTCTACGGCAAGGCGGAATCCCGCCCCGGCCGCAAGATGGGCCACGTCACCACGTTGACCGCAAAATTGCCGGTTTTTCCCTGACAAAAGCCGCTTCGGCCGCGGGAAAAACACCGTCATGTGGTTGACACAGCGGAACCGTCGGGTTATCTGCACGCCCAACCTGAAGAGCGCGCCCTGAGCGCGCTTTTGAATGTAATAGATACGGGCGAATGTGAATTCCCCCTCAAACATCGCGGATCAAAACAATGAAGATCAAGAATTCGCTCAAGTCGCTCAAGGCTCGTCATCGTGACAACCGCCTGGTTCGCCGCAAGGGCCGCATCTACATCATCAACAAGCTGAATCCGCGCTACAAGGCTCGTCAGGGCTGATATAGCGCGCCTGTACGGCTTCGTGGCATTCTGCGCCCGCCGTCCGGGGATTGCTTCTGCAATCAAATCAAATTGCTTTGATCTTCAGCGATGGCGGGCTACTATGTCCGCCATGCGTTTTTTTGCTATGACCTGCGCGGCGTTGCCGCTGTCCCTTTTCTTGTTCGCTCCTGTTTTCCCTGCCGCAGCTGCGGACAAGGATGTCATCGTCGAGCAGCCGGACGCAAACCTCTCACCCAAGCAGCATGTGAATCAGCTCTTCGAACAGCTGAAGCGCGAGCGCGACCCTGACAAAGCAAGCGGTATCGCCGATGAAATCCGTACCGAGTGGAACGACTCGGGCAGCGCGACCGTCAATCTCCTGATGCAGTGGGCCGACAAGGCGATCCAGGAGAAGCGCACCGCCGCCGCCCTCGACTTCCTCGATCAGGCGATCGCCCTCAAGCCGGATTACGCAGAGAGCTGGAATCGCCGGGCGACGCTCAACTACGCCAATGACAACTATCGCAAGTCCATGTCCGACATCGAGCGCGTGCTTGACATCGAGCCCCGCCACTTCGGTGCGCTCTCCGGCATGGCCGCCATTCTAATGGAGACGGGCAACGACGCGCTGGCCCTGAAAGCCTGGGAACGTTTCCTGGCGATCTATCCTGCCAATCGAAGCGCCCAGGAGCAGATGAATACACTCTCCGAAAAGCTGGCCGGCAGCCGCACCTGATCTTGACGGCGGCGCGCGCAGCCCAATCTTAGCCTCGGTTACGTGATTTCAGCAGATATTGCCATGCTTGCCGAAGCCTCCGCTTTCATTGCCTCTGTTGCCGCCGCTGTCGGCTACTCCGTCTACATGGAACGGCAGTTCGAGGCCAACTATCCCAACATTGGCGAACGTACCGATATCGGCGGTTACCAGCTGAATGCCGTCCATGTTCCACGTCCCGAAACCGCCGATCTACCGCCGCTGGTCTTTATCCATGGAGCAGGCGGCAACCTGCTCGATCAAGTCGGCGCCTTCCTGGGACCGCTTCACGGCCGCGCCGAGATGCTGTTCGTCGACCGGCCGGGTCATGGCTACTCGGAACGCGGCGGTCCCGAGAATGCCCTGCCGTCCGGACAGGCGGATGCGATCGCAACGCTGATGGAGAAGCGGGGAATCAAACGAGCCGTCATCGTTGGCCACTCCTTCGGCGGCGCCATCGCGGCCGCCTTCGGCGTGCGCCATCCCGACAAGACGGAAGGCCTGCTCTTTCTCGCCCCCGCGACTCATCCCTGGCCGGGCGGCATCGATTGGTATTATCACCTGGCTGCAATGCCCATGCTCGGCTGGCTCTTTACCCACGCCATTGTCGTGCCGCTAGGTTTGCGACGGCTGGAGCAGGCGACGATGAACGTCTTCCGTCCCAATCCGCGCCCGGAAGACTATATCGCGAAGACAGGCCCCACCTTGGCGCTGCGTCCGCGCGCCTTCTACAACAACGCCATCGACTGCACCCGCCTGCTGGCTTACCTCAAGGCGCATTCTCCGCAATATTCCAGGATCACCGCACCTGCTGTCATCATCACCGGTGACAGCGATGCCATCGTCTTGGAACACATTCATTCGCAGGGGCTGGCCCGTGATATCGCCGGCTCCGAACTAGTGAAGATACGCGGCCTCGGCCACAAGCCGGACTATATGGTCACCGACGTCGCCATTGCCGCCATGGAGAAGATCGGCGGCGCCGCTCGCGACCTCCAGGCCGCCGCCCGCCAGGCCGAGCACCGCCTGGGGCATGAAAAGCCCGCGCGGCCAACAGACATTGGCGCGCCCTTCGGCGATCCAGCCAGCCTGTCCGGGCCCGTCGCAATCGAAAACTAACCTTTCAGCAACGGAACACACACCACTGCTGAGCGCGGTGCATTGCCGAGCGCTCGTTGCGTCCCATATCCATCGCATCGTCATGCTTTGAGGGAAGTCATGGATCAGCCCAACATCAGAATATTCGCGGTTGCCGCCGCACTGTCGCTCTCGCTTGCACCGTCGGCGTTCGCCGCCTCGCCCGCGCCCGTTGAATCCGAGCATGGCATGGTCGTAACCGCCCAGCATCTGGCGACCGACGTCGGCGTCGATGTGCTGAAGAACGGCGGCAATGCCGTCGATGCCGCGGTTGCCGTTGGCTACGCCCTCGCCGTCGTCTATCCGACGGCCGGCAACATCGGCGGCGGCGGTTTCATGACGATCCGGCTGAAGGACGGGAAGATGACATTTCTCGACTTCCGCGAGCGCGCGCCGCTCGCAGCCACCAAGACGATGTATCTCGATGCCAAGGGCGATATCGTTCCCCGCGCCAGCCTCGACGGCTATCTCGCCGTCGGCGTGCCCGGATCCGTGATGGGCTTCGAGACGGCGCGAGAAAAATACGGCACGAAGTCGCGACAGGATCTGCTGGCGCCGGCCATTCGCTACGCCAAGGAAGGCTTCACGCTGGAACAAGGCGACGTGGCCAACATTTCCGGCAGCGCCAAGAGGCTTGCGAAGGATGAAGCCGCTGCAAAGATCTTCCTGAAAGCAGAAGGAAAGCCATACGCCGCAGGCGAAAAACTGGTGCAACCCGACCTCGCCGCCGTTCTTTCCAGCATCGCCGACAAAGGGCCCGACGCTTTCTATAAGGGCATGCCGGCCGACGCGATCACCAAGGCGAGCCAGGCGAAGGGCGGCATTCTCGCCAAGGAGGATTTCGAGCAGTACGCGGTGCGTGAACTGAAGCCCGTCGAATGCAGCTACCGCGGTTATGACATCATCTCCTCGCCTCCCCCCTCCTCCGGTGGCGTCATCATCTGCGAAATCCTCAACGTGCTCGAGGATTACCCGCTCTCCTTCCTCGGCTACGGTTCTGCTGAGACGGTTCACCTGATGGTAGAGGCGATGCGCCATGCCTATGTCGACCGCAACGCTGCCCTCGGCGATCCCGACTTCGTGGAGAACCCGATGTCGACATTGCTCGACAAGAGCTACGCCAAGGCGATCCGCGCCAAGATCGATCCCTATAAATCCGGCACGTCGGCCGACCTGAAGCCGCTCGGAGCCAAGGAAAGCGTGGAGACCACGCATTATTCCATCATCGACGATGAAGGAAATGCCGTCGCGGTCACCTATACGCTGAATGGTTCCTTCGGCGCTGGCGTTGTCGCGCCCGGCACCGGCATCCTGCTCAATAACGAGATGGACGACTTCACCTCGAAGCCCGGCGTTCCGAACCTCTACGGTCTCGTTCAGGGCGAGGCCAATGCGATTGCGCCGAAGAAGACGCCGCTCTCCTCGATGAGCCCGACGATCGTGACCAAGGACGGCAAGCCCTTCATGGTCATCGGCAGCCCCGGCGGATCGCGCATCATCACCATCACCCTCGAGGCGATCCTCAACGTCATCGATTTCGGCATGGACATCAGCCAGGCGGTCAACGCCCCACGCATTCACCACCAATGGCAGCCGGACAAGATCTATCTCGAGCCCTACACGCTCTCGCCTGATACGATCCGGGCGCTGATCGCCATGGGCCATACACTGGATGACGGCAGCGGCCCGCCGCAATGGGGGCAGGCCGCCGGCATCCTTGTCGGCGGAAAGAGCCTCGCCGATATCGAGAAGGGTGGCGGCGCACGCTACAACGGCGCGATGGACAGCCGCGCCTCCGAGGGCTCCGCCGGCGGATACTGATTGTCGGATGCGAGCGCGGAGGTAGTCGCCATTGATGCTGGCGCGTAGTATGGGGCTTTTCGTGTCACGGTGACAAAGTCGTCGTTCACAAGCATCACGTGTAGCCTTATGCAAAGGGCGTACCGTCATTCGAAAGAGTCTCCATGACCAGCATTGAAATGATCGTTGCCGCCCGCGCCCGTCTGCGCGGACATGCGCGCCGCACGCCCCTTCTCTCCTCTCCCTTCATCGACGAGCTTGCCGGACGGCGGGTGTTCGTGAAGGCCGAGTGCCTCCAACATACCGGCTCCTTCAAATTCCGCGGAGGCTGGTCCGCCGTTTCCGCACTCGATTCGGCCGTACGCGCGCACGGTGTCATCGCTTTCTCGTCAGGCAATCACTCGCAGGGTGTGGCGCTCGCCGCCAAGCTTCATGGCGTGCCTTCGGTGATCATCATGCCGTCGGACGCCCCGAAACTGAAGATTGCCAACACCCGCGCCCTCGGCGCCGAAGTCGTGCTCTACGACCGCTCCACACAGGATCGCGACGCCATCGGCGCCAGGCTTTCGGGCGAACGCAAGCTGACCCTGATCAAGCCGTTCGACGAGCCCCAGGTGATCGCCGGCCAGGGCACGACGGGTCTCGAGATCGCCGAACAGGCGGAAGAGGAAGGCATCAAGGCTGCCGAGGTGCTGGTGCCCTGCGGCGGCGGCGGCCTGACGTCGGGGATCGCGCTTGCGCTCGAGGCTAGCGCGCCTGCGTTCCGCGTGCGTCCCTGCGAGCCTGAAGGCTTCGACGATACGACACGGTCGCTGGCCTCAGGCAAGATCGAGCGCAACGCGGCGATGACCGGCTCCATCTGCGATGCGATCATTACCCCACAGCCCGGCAATATCACCTTCCCGATCCTGCAGCGCCTTGCGGGTCCCGGTATCGTCGTGACAGACGAGGAGGCGCTTCGCGCCATGGCGATAGCCTTTGTGCGACTGAAGATTGTCGTCGAACCGGGCGGCGCGGTCGCCCTTGCCGCAGCGCTGTTCCACGGCGATGAGATGGAGGAAGACAACGTCGTCGTCGTCACCTCGGGAGGCAACGTCGACGCCGATATCTTCGCCGGCGCACTGGCCCGGCACGGGTAGAGGCAGAACAAGCCTGCCCACCCCGTCTCTTACGCTACGCAGCCTTGTAGCGCGCAGCGGGTGCCGACCGTGACAGGTTCGGCATCAGCGCCTGGCGTGCATCCTCGTAGGCCTTCAGCAATCCGGCATCCTCGAGGGCCGGGATCGTCGCGAATTCACCTTGGTCAAAGCCGGAAAGAGACGCATCCACCATGTCTTCCGCCTGCATAACGATCTCGGTCGGCAGGTGTTCGACCGGCGTACCCGCAATGCCCCAGAATTCGGTCGCCGTCGCCCCCGGCAGCACCGCCTGAACGCGGATATTCTTATCCGCCAGCTCGTGCTTCAGCGATTGGCTGAAAGCAAGAACGAACGCTTTGCTTGCCCCATAGACCCCATTCAGAACTTCAGGCGCGATCGCCACGATCGACGCAATGTTGATGATCGAGCCGCCGCCGCGGGCCGTGAAACCGGGCACGGCTGCGTAGGTCAGCCGCATCAGCGCTGTAACGTTGAGATCGACCATCGCCTGCATCTTGTCGACATCGGAGGCCAGCAGCGGCGCGGTGCCGCCGACGCCGGCATTGTTGACCAGAAGGGTGATGCTGCGGTCGTTCTTCAACACCGCCTCGACACGCGCCAGATCAGCCTTGTTGCCGAGATCGGCAGGCACCGTTTCAACCGTCCTGCCCGTCTCCCGGGTCAACTTGGTCGCAAGCTCGGAAAGGCGCTCGGCATTGCGCGCGACTAGAATGAGATCGTAGCCCCGCTTTGCGAGCCGGTGGGCGTAGATGGCGCCGATCCCTGATGATGCGCCCGTAACGAGTGCGGTTCCTTTGTGCTGCTCGGTCATTGTCGTTCTCCGTGTTGGGCAACAGCGCCTGCTGTTGGCCTGACGAGAGTCTTACGCCTGATTGCCAATGTCTTGAATGTCATATAAACAACCTTTTAGGACAAACGGAGTTTCGAACCATGCAGCGCATTGCCGTCCTGCTCTTTCCCGGCTTTCAGATGATGAGCCTCGCCGCCATCTCCGCCTTCGAGTTCACCAACCTCGAACTCGGCGAACAGGTCTACGACATCGCCTATCTCTCCGAGACCGGTGGGCCGGTGCGCGGCTCCTTCGGTGTCACGATGGAGACGACGCGGTTCGACGATCCCGCTTTCGATACGCTGCTGGTGTCGGGCGCCGTCGGCATCAAGCTGCCGACCCCAGGAGAAGGCGAATTCATCCGCAACGCGCTTGCCGCCTCCCGCCGCGTCGCCTCGATCTGCACCGGTGCATTTCTGCTTGCCGACGCGGGTGTGCTGGACGGCCGGCGCTCCACGACGCATTGGCTGCTCGCTCGAGAGCTGCAATCGCGCTACCCCAAGGTCAGGCTCGAGGAGGATCGCATCTTCATCATCGACGGCTCTGTCTGGAGCTCGGCGGGCATGACAGCCGGGGTCGATCTGGCACTTGCCATGGTTGAGAAGGATCACGGCGCCGACATCGCCCGCGCCGTTGCCCGCAAGCTCGTCGTCTACCACCGCCGGGCCGGCGGCCAGTCGCAGTTTTCCGCGCTGTTGGAACTGGAACCCAAATCGGACAGGATCCAGAAGGCGCTGGCCCATGCGCGCAGCAACCTGAAGAACACGCTATCCGTCGAAGAACTGGCAGAAGCAGCGGCGCTCAGCCCCCGCCAGTTCAGTCGGACCTTCCGCGCCGAGACAGGGCAATCGCCCGCAAAAGCGGTGGAGAACCTGCGCCTCGAGGCGGCCCGGCTGATGATGGAACAGGGCCGGCATCCGATCGACGTCGTTGCCACGGAGACAGGCTTCGCGGATCGTGAGAGGATGCGACGCGCATTCCTGCGCGCTTTCGGCCAGCCACCGCAAGCGATCCGCCGCAACGCGCAGCGCGAATATCAGGCATAGGCTCTCGCCGCCGGGCGGACCGCCTGCGGCACGACATCAGCGACGGCCTCCCGCACCGATTGCAACATGATGGACGCAAGCCGCGCCGTCGCCGGCCCAGGCTCCGCCTCGGCGCGATGCAGGACGAGACCGAGCGAGGAAAGCTCCGGCAAGCCGGCTGCGTCTGCGACAAGCGGCTTGACCTTTCGCGGCAGCCCGATCGGTGTGCGGATGGTAATGCCGAGCCCAGCGGCCGTCGCCGCCCACAATCCGCCGAGGCTCGGACTGACGAAGGCAAGCCGCCACGGAATGCCCGCCGCGTCGAGCGCCTTGGTCGCCGCGGAGCGCAACAGGCACGGGGCTTCCAGCGAGGCGAGCGGCATCGGCTCGCCGCCGCCGAGGCTCCAGTCAACAGCTGCTTCCGCCGGCCCGATCCAACGCATCGGGACTTCGGCGATCTGCTCGCAATGCGGCGTCAGCGTGCCATCGCTCCACGCGAGTGCCAGATCGAGCTTTCCTGACGTGACGCGCTCGATCAGTTCGACATTGCGCACCACGCGCGCCTCGATGCGGACCTTCGGATGCGCGCGCGCAAAACGGCCGAGCACGTCGGGCAACAAGACCTCGCCGAAATCCTCCTGCAATCCGAGCCTCACCCAGCCTTCGAGCTCGATGCTCTTTACGGCTGCAGCCGCTTCGTCGTTGAGTTCCAGCAGCCGCCGCGCATAGGCCAGCATCGTCTCGCCGGCATCGGTGATCGCAAGGCCGCGCCCCGCCTTGCGGAAGATCGGCGTGCCCGCCTGCTCCTCGAGCTTCTTCAACTGAGCGCTGACCGCCGAGGTCGAGCGGCCGAGCCGGTCAGCCGCTCGCGCGAAGTTGCCGAGCTCCATTCCGGTCGCAAAGGTTCTGAGAACATCGAGATCGAAGATCGTCCGTCGCATCACTTTCGTCCCGTTTTTGTGAATCGTAGATTCAAACAATTATGATTTTCAGCATTATCGTGGCGTGCGATGCTTCTCCTGTCAAGAATTCACTCAAAGGAACTCGCCATGCCTTTTGTTCGTATCTCTCTACTGCGCGGCAAGTCGCCGGAGTATTTGCGCGCTGTTGCGGACAGCATTCATCGCGCCATGGTCGAGACGTTCAACGTGCCGCCCGCCGATCGTTTCCAGATCATCCACCAGCATGAACCGGGCGAACTGATCTTCGACCGCAACTATCTTGCCGGACCGCGTTCCGACGACTTCGTGCTTTTCGCCATCACCGCCGGAAAGCCGCGCTCGACCGAGACCCGCCAGGCCTTTTTCAAGCGGGCCACCGAGCTTCTCGGACAATCGCCGGGAATCCGGCCGGAAGACATCATGATCGTCGTCACCACCACATCACCGGATGAATGGTCGTTCGGCGACGGAAAGGCGCAGATGAGCGAACCCGGCTGGGAAGCCCGCGCCTTCGGGAGTGCGGCATGATGGGCAACCCTGAACGTATGACGATCCAGCGTCCGGGCAATGCCGTCCGCTCGCCCGTCGATATTGCCACCGCACCCTTCTGGGTGGAGATGCTGCTGGAAGGAACAGCCGACGGCGAGAACACGGCGATGCGGGCGACGCTCGATCCGGGCACGATGACACGCTGGCACACGCATCCGCGCGGGCAGCTGCTCTATGTTCTATCAGGCAAGGGTCTGGCGCAACGCGAAGGTGGGGCAGTCGACGAATTGCTGGTCGGAGATGCTGTCTGGTTCGCCGCCGGCGAGAAGCATTGGCACGGCGCCGGACACGACAGCCCGTTCAGCTATCTCAGTATTCAGGCAACCGAAGCCGGCCGCAACGTCGACTGGCTTGAGCCGGTGGAGATCCTCTCATGATGGCGATGCAGTACAGCTTCACCCTTCCGGCCGATTACGACATGTCGATCATCGACCGGCGCATCCGCGACAAGGGACCGATGCTGGACGGATTTCCCGGTCTCGGCTTCAAGGCCTACCTCAGTGCCCGCAGAGGCGAGTTCGGATCCCGCGAAAACCTCTATGCGCCCTTCTATCTCTGGCAGGAGCCGGAGCGCGCCAGCGACTTTCTTACCGGCACCGGCTTCGAGGGACTGATGCAGTCCTTCGGCTGGCCCCGAGTGAAGACCTGGATCGCATGGCACGCGGAAACCGCCTCCGCGATTGCAGAGGGAAAATTCGTTACCACAGAGATAGTCGCCATCGAGCCCTATTCCCCGCTCGCCGAGATCAGAGACGTGGAGGTCAGGCAGGCGCAACGAGAAGCACGACAGGCCGACGTCCTGGCCTCGGTTTCGGCCTTCGAGCCGACCAACTGGACGCTGGTGCGCTTCAGCTTGCGCCGATCGGCGCCGCTCATTGCAGGTTCAGGCCAGATCTATCGTGTCGGACACGTATCACTGCCCTAAATCAGGCCGCCGCCCGACGATAGAGCGCAAGCGAACCGGCCAACGCCAACAGCGCGCAGCCGCAGGCGCGCTCAAGCCACAACGCGCCGTTCGTCGTGAGGAATCGGACGGCCTGCACGCCGAACACGGCATAGGCCAGCATGATGATGAAATCGAGGGAGGCGAACACCAGTGCCAGCACGCCATACTGCGTTGCCTGCAGGCCGGTTGGATCGATGAACTGCGGTAGGAAGGCCGAAAAGAAGATGTAGCCCTTCGGATTGGTGACAGCGACCATGAAGCTCTTCAACGCGATCGAAACCGGCGTTCCGCCCGCATCCGCCGCCCCCTGCCTCAACGCCGCATCGATCGTGCCTTTCGACCGCAGCATCATGATCCCGAGAAACGCCAGATAGGCTGCCCCAACGTACTTCAGGGCCGAGAACCAGAATTCGGAAGCCGCGAGCAGTGCCCCGAGACCGATCGCAACGGCGCCGATCAGGACAAAATCCGAGAGCACCGCTCCAACCATGCCGGCAGCGACACGCCTGACACCGTAGCGGGAGCCGTTGGTCATTGCCAGGAGTACCGTCGGCCCCGGCGTGGCAATACCCACGAAGGAAACGACTGCGAACGCAAGAAGTGTGACTGTCTGCATGCCCTCCCGATCTCTGCAGGGGAAACTTGCATGTGCATCGGCCATACACAAGGGGCGTGGGCTGACTGAAATCGGCATAATCTCTTGACCACCCGCCCTGGTGCTTAGAAGAAAGCATAGCCGAGGAATTTGCGGCCGAAGACGGTGGCAACGGCGCTCTTGGTCTCCTTCACCTTAAGGCGAAGTCGGCCATAGAGACGCCGCAGCAGAGCCATCACCCGCTCGCCCGCCCGCTGTGACCGCACGTAGACGTTACAGTCGTCGGCATAGCGGCAGAAGGCATGGCCCCGCTGTTCAAGTTCCTTGTCCACCTCATCCAGCAACACATTGGCCAGAAGCGGCGACAGCGGCCCACCCTGCGGCGTGCCTCGGGTCCGCTTGAGGACCACACCCCCATCAACAATGTCGGCGTTCAGATAGGCCCGTACCAAGCGGATCACGCCGGGATCGGGGATTTTCTTGCGCAAACGGTCGATCAGGATGTCATGGTCAACCCGGTCGAAGAATTTCTCCAGGTCAACGTCCACGACAACCCGCCGTCCGGACTGCACGAACGATTGCGCCGCCAGGACGGCATCGTGTGCACTCCTTCCAGGACGGAAGCCGTAGCTGTGCTGACTAAAAGTCGGATCAAGAATAGGCTGGAGGACTTGCAGG
>Ga0102588_1000828_pt1 | contig 28648 bp, 24 predicted proteins | sample AraplaMF_Col_mMS_FD_76854 | JGI IMG/M metagenome (GOLD analysis project Ga0102588, IMG submission 76854) | Arabidopsis root microbial communities from the University of North Carolina, USA - plate scrape MF_Col_mMS (SPADES assembly) (version 2) | ecosystem: Host-associated > Plants > Roots >...
CCTGCGGACCCGAGGGATCGATGAATTGCGGCAGGAAGGCCGAGAAGAACAGGTAGCCCTTGGGGTTGGTGACGGCGACGAGAAAGCTCTTCAGGAATATCGTCACCGCGGAAGCGGATGCGTTTCCGCTTTCAGAGCGCAGCGAGACATCCAGCGTTCCCTTCGAACGCAGCAGCATGACACCCAGGAAGGCGAGGTAGCAGACGCCGACCCATTTGACGACGGTGAACCAGAATTCCGAGGCGGCGAGCAGAGCACCAAGACCCAATGCGACTGCGCCGATCAGCACGAAGTCGGACATGACAGCGCCGATCATGCCCGATATCGCCCGGCGCACGCCGAATTTCGAGCCGTTCGCCAGCGCGAGAAGCACGGTCGGGCCGGGTGTGGCGATGCCGATGAGTGCCACAAGCGCAAATGCAAGAACCGTCATTTCAGTCATATCGTCCTCCTGCATGTCAGGAATCGAGTTATGGCATTCACCTGACATTTGCGGAAGGGCCTTCAAGGAAAGCCAATATCCTGCACCGGATCAAAGAGTTCTGTATCCGGCCATTTACGGCGCCGTTTACTGTAACGTACTTCCGGATATACGCCCCTTATGTTTCGCTCGGGTCGCTCAGCACGTCCCCAGTACCTTGGCCATCTTGGTCTCGCCAAAGATGCGCCGGCGTAAACCGAGGTCCTGCCGGGTTCTTCATTTCGTGCCGAGGGGAAACGCACATGACAATCCAGTTTGGGATCAGACGCCTGTTGCGAACGCCTATATCGTTCGTCTTTCTGTCAATTGCTTCGATAGCCATTCCGGCCGCACCCGAGGCCAAGGCTGCTGCCGCTTCCCTGACGGAAGAGGAAGCGCGTGAGATCGGCATCGAAGCCTATGTCTATTTTTATCCGCTGATAACGATGGACATCACGCGCAAGCAGCTGACCAACATGGAACCGAAGGAGGGGTCGATCGGCGGTCCGACCAACCGGTTCGCCAATATCCGCGAATTTCCACCGGCGGATATGAAGACGGTGGTCCGACCGAATTTCGACACGCTCTATTCGAGCGGCTGGCTCGATCTGACGAAGGAACCGGTGGTGGTTACCGCGCCAGATACCGGAGGCCGCTATTACCTCCTGCCGATGCTGGACATGTGGACGGATGTGTTTGCCGCGCCGGGCTGGCGAACGACCGGAACGTCAGCCGGAAATTTCCTGATCGCGCCGCCCGGCTGGAGGCCCGATCTTCGCGACAGGTTCGACGAACTCAAGCTGCCTGATGGGACCGAACGGATCGATGCTCCGACACCCTATGTCTGGATCATCGGCCGCACCAAGACCGATGGCCCTGACGACTACGATGCGGTTCACAAGGTCCAGGACGGCTACAAGATCACCCCGCTGTCGCAGTGGGGCAAAGACGCCAAGCCGGCCGAGGTCAAGATAGACCCTTCCGTCGACATGAAGACGCCGCCGAAGACGCAGGTCGATACGGCGTCGGCGGAAGACTATTTCGCTTACTCTGCCGAACTCCTGAAACTTCATCCGCCGCACAGTACCGATCAGCCGATCATTGCCCGCATGAAGCGGATCGGCATCGAGCCCGGCAAGAGCTTCGATCTTTCCAAGGCCGATCCTGTCGTCCAGAAAGCGTTGAAGACGGCGCCGCAAGATGCGCAGGCGCTCATGGGCTGGAAGCTGAAGACACTGGCACGCGTGGCCAATGGCTGGTCGATGAACACCGACACGATGGGCGTCTACGGCGATTACTACCTGAAACGGGCGATCGTGGCGCAACAGGGGCTTGGCGCCAATCTGCCTGAAGACGCCATCTATCCGCTGAATCTTGCGGATGAAACCGGCAACCCGCTGGATGGACAAAGCAATTACACGCTCCATTTCGAAAAGGAGAACATTCCGCCGGTCAACGCTTTCTGGTCGGTCACACTCTATGACAGTGACGGCTTCCAGGTCGCCAATCCGCTCAATCGTTTCGCCGTCAGCAGCTGGATGCCGTTCCAGTTCAACGCCGACGGCTCGCTCGACCTCTATTTCCAGACCGAAAGCCCCGGCAAGGACAAGGAATGGAACTGGCTGCCGGCGCCGAACGGCCCGTACAATCTGACGATGAGGCTCTATGCGCCGAAGGGCAGCGCGCTGGTCGGCAAGTGGAATCCGCCGCCGGTGACACGTGCGGCTCCAGCGGCTCCGCTCGCTGCTCAGTGACAAGGCCAAGTGCATCCTAGGCTTTGCGGGCGCGCGATGACCCAAGCGCGTCCCGCTAAGCCTTTCTTTTCCAGCGATAGTTCGTCCCGCATCGAAGCATTTTGTGGCCGCAGCCGTTAAACAGGCGGTCGGTTCTGCGCATCGGGGAACGCGACTGCGATGGAAAAGACGGCGACGATGACAACGGAACTGGCGCTGCTTCTGGTGCTCTCGACGCTCTGGGGAGCTTCCTACACGTTCATCAAGATCGGCGTCGAAACCATTCCGCCGGTCACGCTGGTGGCAGCACGGACATTCATCGCCGGCGCGCTGCTTGTCGCCATCATCCGCTGGCGCGGCCTCAAGCTGCCCCGCGAGCGAAAGACATGGGCCTACTTCCTGCTTCAGGCTTGCCTCAACAGCGTCCTACCCTTCACACTGATTGCCTGGGCCGAGCGGACGACCGACGCCGGCCTTGCGGCCATCCTGAATTCCACGACACCGATCTTTGCCTTTCTGATCACGGCACTGATCACCCGGCATGAGGTCCTGACAGGCCGCAAGCTGTTCGGGGTGTCCTCGGGATTGATCGGAACCGCCCTGATCATTGGCGTTGGTGCGTTCGGCAGCATCGGACAGGCGCTGTCGGCGCAGCTTGCGATCGTGGCCGCCACGATCTGTTATGCGGGTGCCGCGGTCTTCGGCCGGAATTTCAGGGGGCTCGACCCGATGCTGCCGGCCGCAGGCTCACTGATCTCAGGGGCGGTGATCCTCATCCCGGTCAGTGTCGTCGTCGATCATCCCTAGACGTTGGAGCCGAGCCTCCATTCGTTGCAGGCGCTCCTTGCGCTCTCCGTCTTCTCGACGGCACTCGCTTTCGTGATCTATTTCCGTCTCGTGCAGACGCTCGGTTCGGTGGGTGCCACGGCCCAGGCCTATCTGAGAGTCCCGATCGGCGTTGCGATCGGTGTCGTCTTCCTCGGCGAAACGCTGTCATCCACGGCAGGCCTTGGTCTTGCCTGCGTCATGGCCGGTGTCATCGCAATGACGTTGCCCGCACGAACGCGGGTCCGTCAGGCTGTCTGATCCGTGCCGCTAAGACCATAAGATCTACAATGGTCTATTCGACTGACATCGAAAATCACCTGTTGTCATCGTGCCTTCATTAATGATGAGGATATGGGTCGGCAGGGGGTGCGCTTGGCCAGCTCGCAGCCATCGTGCTGGGTGCCGTTTCAGGGCTCGTCCTTTGCCGCAGGGCCGCAGTCGAGCAACGGACAAGTTTTTGGTTCGGGAATATCGAGATCTGCAGGCGTCACCTGCCTGCTCTGGTCGTCTGGAAGGCGCCGCCATGGATCGTCGTGCTCTGATGGCAGCAAGTGCAATCTTGCTGCAGCTTTCCGCCTGAACCGTATCGGGCCAGTCAATCCTTTGGCGACAAAGCGGCTTCTATCGCCGCCCATGCCATCAGGCCAAGCCTTGCATCCGCCGCATCGTTACCGCCATGGGCGTGAAGGCTGGAGCGGCGCGTCGTCTCGCCTGGAAGCAACACCCGATGGCCCGCCTCGGGGTCAACGACCAGTGACACCGGCCTGCCGCTTTTTTCGCGTCGGCTGGCAAGCTCTCGCGCAAACCTCTCCGATGGCCAGAGTGCATCGTCTCCGCCAGCCACGAGGACGAGATCTGCGGTAGCCTTCTCGACGGGAATGTGCGCTCGCCGCAAGGTTTGCTCGTCCGTATCCAGGCAGCTTTCGAAGAAGGAGCGATAGGACACCAACCCATCGCGATAGTCCCGTTGCCAGGCGGGATCGGCGGGGACGAATTCCAGTGGCTCTCCCTTCCAGGACCAGGATGAACGTTCGGGCCATTCTCTGCCGTCCTTGCCTGGACCGATATTGCCCCAGACAACCGAGCTTGGGCTGATCGCTATAACAGAGCTCACGCGCGGGTCCAGGGTGGCGACAAGCAAGGCCGCCTCTGCGCCTTTCGAGGTTCCGACGAAGACGATCCGCCGGCATCCCCGCGAGATCAGATAGTCCGTGGCGTCGCGGAAGGTTTCCAGCGGGATCTCGCAGATGCCGGACGATTGCCCCGTTGCGCCGAACCATTGCAGCGCCAATGCTTTAGCGCTTGCCTCGGCAAAGAGTTTGGCACGATCGATATCGACCCTGCCGCTGGAGCCGCTGAGCACGATGACACCGGTCTCGTTCGCATCGGACCGGGAGACGAATGCGCCGTTTACCCGGCCTTCAAGCCGTTCGATTTTGCAGCTGTCCATCGCGCCTGTTACTATGCTGACATGTTGCTGAATTAACGGGTGGTTCTCGACTGTCACCGAGGACGGAGCCTACCATGGTCGAGAAACCGTAGGAACAGGCCGGCGCCGCTCGCGAGGGAAAACTGAGTTTCATCGTCAGGACGAAATTGGTCTGGGGCTCGATCAGGTTGCGATCTGCTTTTGCCCAAAATCGCAATCCAGCCAGTCTACGCCACTGCCATGATGACGTGGGCCTGAATTTTGGCGGCAACCTCACTGTCGCCATGCCGGTCGGCAATCGCGGATGCGGCACGGTCGGTCGCAACTCCCAGTTTTCCCGGAGCTCTGGCTTCGATTTCGCTCCGGAGGACAGTCCCCTGGCAATAGGCGAGGGCAGGAATCTGGGGCGAGGATGCGCGGCTTTCTTCTGCTTTCGTTTCGATCACCACATAGGAGAAGCCCGCCTCTTCCAGCTCGGCGCGGATCAGCGCCTTGTCATGATAGCCATGCGGCGTGCGGGCCAGGAAGCGTGGCGGGTCGTCCGGAAACATCGTCGCAAGGGCATTCGTCACATCGTCGGCAAAAACATTCTCCTCGATGCGGTCCCATACGTTGAACAGGAAATGTCCGCCGGGTCTCAGGACACGCTTTGCTTCGCGGTAGCCGGATATGCGGTTCGGGAAGAACATCGCGCCGAACTGACAGCAGACGAGATCGAAGGCGGCATTTTCAAACGGCAGCGCCAGAGCATCCGCCTGGCGCCATTCCAGGCGATCATCGAGGCCCTGTTGCGAAGCGGCGTAGTCAAGCATCGGCTGGTTGAGATCGGTGACGACATAGCGTGCGCCCGACGACAGTTTCGGCGCCAGTGCGCGGGTCACGACCCCGGTGCCAGCCGCGGTTTCCAGAACGGCGCCGGGCGACAGGGATGCCGCCCTCTGCGCAAGATCCGCGGCGAAGGGCTCGAAAATCAGCGGCACCATATAGTGGTTGTAGTTTTCCGGGATCGAGCCGACGAACAACTTGTCCTTTTCTAGCATTATCATCACCTTCCGCCGCCCAATAGGGCTTCAAACACATCGGTTTCACCGCCGCTCACAGCCGCAGACTGTCATCCAGCCAGACCCGGAAGCCGCCACGGAAGGCGTTGTCGTTGCTGCCGCGTCGGCATTTGGGCGGCAGGTCCTTCAACTTTTCGATATTGCCGCCGCCGATGACGATATAATCGGGCAGCAGGGCGGCACTCAGGCGATCGGCGACGTCGAAGACCGATTTTCGCCATCTGCCCTTGCCGCGGCCTTCCAGGCCGCGTTCGCCGACATAATCCTCGAAGGTCGCCTTCCGGTAGGGCATATGCGCCAGTTCGAGCGGCATGCAGACATTCTCGGCGATCATGGCCGAGCCGAGGCCGGTGCCGAGACCGAGGAAGAGCATGCGGCCGGCCTCGTAGCTGCCGATCGCCTGCATCAGCGCGTCGTTGACCATGCGTACAGGTTTGCCGAGGGCTGTCTCGAAATCGAAACCCTTCCATCCCGGCCCGAGGTTGAACGGATCGGCCGCCGGGCGATGAGCGGTGACAGGGCCGGGATAACCCATGGCGACGAGGTCATAGTGCCAGTCGGCAGTGAGATCGCCGAGTGCGTCCACCATCCTGGCCGCCGTCATCCTGGACCCTGAAACGACCGAGCGTCGCTCACTGCCGCTGCTGAGTTCCGCTTTTACATGCGAACCGCCGATATCGACGGCAAGCACGATGCGGCTGGCAGATTCCATCGCCTTCGGCTTGCTGCGCTCGCTTGTCTGTTTTGCTTCAGATGCTTCCGTCATGTCAGCCATGCCTGACGCTCCTCCCGGGCAATGCCCACTTTAGCCCCCGCGCGATCCTATCCGGCACAAGATCGGCAGCAACTGTCAAGGCCGGTATATTGCGGATCACTTAATTTCGTCTCAGGATGTCGCGCTCGATGAGGAGCACAGCCTGAACGGAGGATCTGCACTTGGCCTTTCCGACATTGCCACCCGGTTCCGTCGTGCCGCCTGGTGCGCCGGGCATCGAACCACGCTGGACCTCGAGCGACAAGAGCGCGGTCGGCACATCAGTCAGTTCGGCGAGCTGTGTCTGGTTCACGGCAAGCCATGGCATCCTCAACGAGATCTACGCGCCACGGCTCGATATGGCCTGCGTGCGCGATTTCGGCTTCATCGTCACGGCGGAGAACTATTTCTCCGAGGAGAAGCGCGATGCCGATCACAGTGTGCAGGCGATCGAGGACGGCGTTCCGGCCTTCCGCCTCGTCAATACCGCCCGCGACGGCCGCTATCGCATCACCAAGACCATCTTTTCGGACCCGGAGCGTGAGGTCGTGCTGCAGGACATCCGCTTCGAGGCATTGACGGGCAATCTCTCCGACTATCGGCTGCATGCGCTGGTCGCCCCGCATCTCGTCAATGGCGGCGGCGATAACACCGGCTGGTATGCCGATTTCAAGCGCAGGCCGATGCTGTTTGCCGAAGGCTCCGGGCGCTCGCTGGCGATTGCTGCGTCAGTGCCCTGGCTTGCCCGCTCGGTGGGCTATGTCGGCTTTTCCGACGGCTGGCAGACATTGTCGCGCGGCGAGGGGCTGAAGCAGGAATATTGCCGTGCCACCTCGGGCAATGTCGCGCTGTCGGGCACGCTCGACATCCAGGCAGGCGAGGGCCAAGCTGACGAGAGCCAAGCTCACCAGGGAAGAGCGCTGATCGCCATCGGCTTCGGCACGCAGCCGGAGGAGGCAGCCTTGCGCACCCTTCTCAGCCTGGAGCAGGGCGCCGAACCGGCGCTGAAGCACTATCGCAGCGGCTGGCGGGAGTGGCAGGCCGGGCTGCTGGCGTTGGACGAGCCGCATGATCCTGATAAGTTGAACCGCTACCGCGTCAGTACCGGCGTGCTCGCCACCCATCGCGACGATGCCTCGGGCGCCATCATCGCCAGCCTGTCCATCCCCTGGGGTTTCAGCAAGAGCGATGACGACCTTGGCGGCTATCACCTGGTCTGGACGCGCGACCTGGTGGAGACGGCGGGCGGCCTGCTTGCCGCAGGCGCTACCGCTGACGCGCGCTCCGTGCTCGACTATCTCACTGTCATCCAGGAGGCGGACGGCCATTGGGTGCAGAATGCATGGCTCGACGGAAGGCCCTACTGGTACGGCATCCAGATGGACGAGACGGCCTTTCCCATCCTGCTCTACGACATGCTGCTGCGATCGGGCGCGGTCGGTGCCTCGGAGACCGGCCGCTATCTGCCCATGATCGAGGCGGCAGCGGGCTACATCGTCAGAAACGGTCCCACCACCGAGGAGGATCGCTGGGAGGAAGATGCCGGCTATTCGCCGTTCACGCTCGCCGTCGAGATCGCCGGGCTGCTTGCGGCCGCCGATGCGGTGGAAGCGGCTGGGCGGCTGGATGCCGCGCGCTATCTGCGCGAGGTGGCCGATGGCTGGAACGAGCGCATCGAAGAATGGACCTACGCCAGCGATACGGAACTGTCGCGCAGCCTCGGCATCGAGGGCTATTACGTGCGCATCGCCTCGGCCACGGACGGCAGCCTGTCACTGAGGCGTGACTTCATTCCGATCCGCAATCGCGAAGACGGCGGGGAGGTGCTGGAAGCGGACCTGCTGATCAGCCCGGATGCGCTGGCGCTGGTGCGCTTTGGCCTGAGGGCCGCCGACGATCCGCGCATCACCGGTACGGTCGCTGCGATCGATGCGCAATTGCGCCGCGACCTTCCGGCCGGTCCCTACTGGTATCGCTACAATGACGACGGCTACGGCGAGCGCATCGGCGGCGCGCCCTTTGCCGGGAGCGGTGTCGGCAGGCTCTGGCCGCTGCTGACAGGCGAGCGCGCCCATTACGAACTCGCCGCCGGGCGAGCGGACGAAGCGCGGCGCATGCTCGCCGCGCTGGAAGCTTCGGCAAGCCAAGGCGGGCTCTTGCCCGAGCAGATCTGGGACAGCGAGGACGTGCCGGAACGCGAGCTTTTCCTCGGCCGACCCTCGGGCAGTGCCATGCCGCTGGTCTGGGCGCATGCCGAACATATCAAGCTGCTGCGGTCGCTACGCGATGGCGTGATCTTCGACAGGCCGCCACAGACCTTTGCCCGCTATGTCGCAGCCAAGCCGGCGCCGGCTCCGTTTTCCTGGCGGCTGACGGCCAGGCGCGACCAGATGCCGGCGGGCCGTGAGCTGCGCATCGAACTGCCGTCACCCGCGCGGGTGCGCTGGTCCACCGACGGCTGGACAAGCGCCACCGACAGCCCGTGCCGCGACACCGGTTTCGGCATGCATGTCTTCGACCTGCCGACGCAGACGCTCGGCCCCGGAACGATCGACTTCACGATCTTCTGGACGGATGTGCAGCGCTGGGAAGGCACGGATTTCCGGATCGAGGTGGTTTGAGGGCAGGCCTGCGCACTTTTGCGCGATATGCTTTAACTCAAAAAGAAAAGCGGCCGTTTCCGGCCGCCGACTGATGTATTTGGTTTTCTCTCTATTACCGCCCCATGATCAGGACTTGTAGATCAGCCAGCTCTTGGTGAATTCCTTCTGCATACCGTCCTCATAGACGACGGTGCAGTTGCGGCCGGCGTTCTTGGCGCTGTAAAGGGCGATATCGCTCTTGGAGTAGAGCTCACCGGCATCGCCGGCGTGCGAGGCCATGCAGATGCCGATCGAGACCGTGACCGGGCCATAATTGACGCGGGTGCGGGAATTCTTGAAGGGGGTGGATTCCAGCGTCCGGCGAATGCGCTCGGCGATCGCCGTCACTTCCTCGAGCGTATTGCCGTCGATGATGAGCGCGAATTCCTCGCCACCGGTGCGGGCGACGAAGACGTCGCGGCGCACGTTGGTGCGGATGACGGACGCGACCGTTGCCAGGACCTTGTCACCGACCGGGTGACCATAGGTGTCGTTGATCTTCTTGAAATTGTCGATGTCGGCAAGCAGCAGTGCCGTGACCGGGCGCAGCGCCGGATTGTTGAAGACGGCGGCCAGTCGGTCGTCGAAGGCGCGGCGGTTGGACAGGCGCGTCAGCGAGTCCGTATTGGCGATGCGCTTGTATTCATCGAGCTCCTTGCGGACCTCATCCATCTCCTGCGAGCGCTGGACCATGTCTTTGACGGTCTTTTCGCCGTGGGTGATCGTATCGCCGGTTGCCTGGGTCAAAAGGTCGATGGCGTTTTCGATGAGGTCGGCGCTGCTCGTGCTCTTGGAATTGATGCGCTTGCAGGTCTCGTTGAGCAGCCTGTTGTAGCTTTCGAGCGATGTCTGCTCCTGGCGCAGCACCCTCAGCAGGCCCTCCAGTTCGCCGGCAATGCGGCTATGCGCATCATCGAAGATCTTGGCAGGTGCCGTGTGGGCGCAATGCTGGGCGCCGAGCGCGTCGATCTCGGCCTGCGTCGCCTGGCTGCCGAGGGCGGCAAGGTCGCGGGTGAGCGCCGGGTTGGAGCCGATATAGGCCTCATAGAAGAGTTCGTAGTTGCGGGGAATTGGTGCAACGCCCATGGAGCGCATGGCATAGGTGATCTGACCCGCCACATCGGGAACTTGCACCTTGGGCGCAACGGCCGTATTCATTCCGGCAACTCCTCATCCAATTCCTAAGCAATCTTCTACTTGTTAGCTTAGATTTCTTGGGAAAAGATTAAAGCCACATATACCAAAGATTACATACGATAAGTTTGATAGGCATCAATACTATGATCAGCCCTATGATTTTTCTCAAATATTTGTAAGTTCGACTGTAACGGAGACACCTCTTATGCGCGAGGTGCTCCAAAAAAGTTCAATCGTTTTCTCTTTTTAGGGATTGTTTTCGTTTTGTTGACGGTCGGTATCTTTGGTCTGGTCTACTGGCGGGCAGGGCGAGGTGACAGATTCGGTCTCAAGAGACAGGATCTTTGGGGGCCGGATCGCGGTCTCCACTCGAAGGCATGAGATCATGGAATCGCCTCGCCACAAGTCACCCGCCATACTTGCGCTCGCCATCATTGCCGGCTGTGCTTTTCTTTTACAGCAGACCGGCTTCTTCAACGGCATCTTCAGCACGGATATCCTCGCCAGCGTGAAGGCGGAGGATATTCTCAGCGCATCCGATATCGCCGCCATGGAAAGACCCGTAGTTCAGCCCATGACGGCGGCCAGTATCGATCCGGCCGAGACGGCTTCGGTGCGATAGCCAGCAGCCGGTCTCAGCCGAGGTTCAGTTCCTGGAAGAAGTCGTTGCCCTTGTCGTCGATGACGATGAAGGCGGGGAAGTCTTCCACTTCGATCTTCCAGACGGCTTCCATGCCGAGTTCCGGATATTCCAGCACATCGACCTTGCGGATACAGTCCTGCGCCAGGCGGGCGGCCGGGCCGCCGATGGAGCCGAGATAGAAGCCCTGATGCTTCTTGCAGGCCTCGCGCACGGCGCGCGAGCGGTTGCCCTTGGCGAGCATGACCATCGAGCCGCCGAAGGACTGGAACTGGTCGACATAGCTATCCATGCGACCAGCGGTCGTCGGGCCGAAAGAGCCGGAGGCGTAACCGGCAGGGGTCTTGGCAGGGCCGGCATAATAGACCGGGTGGTTCTTCATATAGTCGGGCATGCCTTCGCCCTTTTCCAGACGCTCGCGGATCTTGGCATGCGCAAGGTCGCGGGCAACGATGATCGTGCCTGACAGCGACAGGCGCGTCTTGACCGGGTGCTTGGAAAGCTCGGCGAGGATATCGGCCATCGGCTTGTTCAGATCGATGCGCACGACGGATTCGGAAAGCTTCGCCTCGTCGATATCAGGCATGTACTTGGATGGATCGGTCTCGAGCTGCTCGATGAAGATGCCGTCGCGGGTGATCTTGCCCTTGGCCTGGCGGTCGGCGGAACAGGAAACGCCGAGGCCGATCGGCAGCGAGGCGCCGTGACGGGGCAGGCGGATGACGCGCACGTCATGACAGAAATACTTGCCGCCGAACTGCGCGCCGACGCCGAGGCTCTGGGTCAGCTTGTGGATTTCCTTTTCCATCTCGATGTCGCGGAAGGCGTGTCCGTTTTCGGAGCCTTCGGTCGGCAGCTCGTCGAGATAGCGGGTGGAGGCGAGCTTGACGGTCTTCAGGTTCATCTCGGCCGAGGTGCCGCCGATAACAACAGCGAGATGGTAGGGGGGACAGGCTGCCGTACCCAACGTCAGGATCTTCTCCTTGAGGAAGTCCAGCATGCGGTCATGCGTCAGAAGCGACGGCGTGCCCTGGAAGAGGAAGGTCTTATTGGCGGAGCCGCCGCCCTTGGCAACGAAGAGGAAATCGTAGCTGTCGGTGCCTTCCTCATAGATGTCGATCTGCGCCGGCAGATTGTTCTTGGTGTTCTTTTCCTCGAACATCCTGATGGGGGCGAGCTGCGAATAACGCAGGTTCTTCTTTTCATAGGCATCGAGCACGCCCTTCGAAAGCGCTGCCGTATCGCCGCCTTCGGTCCACACACGACGGCCCTTCTTGCCCATGATGATCGCAGTACCCGTGTCCTGGCACATGGGCAGCACGCCGCCGGCGGCGATATTGGCGTTTTTCAGCAGGTCATAGGCGACGAAACGATCGTTATCGGTCGCTTCCGGATCGTCGAGGATCGAGGCGAGCTGCTTCAGATGGCCGGGGCGCAAGAGGTGGTTGATGTCGGCGAAGGCCGTTTCGGCGAGCAGGCGGATGCCTTCGGGGTCGACGGTCAGGATCTCCTGGCCCTTGAAGCTGTCGACCGAGACATGGTCGCTGCTGATCTTGCGGTAAGGGGTGGTGTCGGCGCCGAGGGGAAAGAGATCGTCAGCCATCGAAGTGACCTTTCTGGTGGGATAGTTTGGAACCGGTCTAAATCTGGATGGGGGTAAAATCAATTGGGGAGGTGTGTGGGATTGGTGGCGAAAATGACGCGGCGCTTATTGGATGAGACGGATTCGTTCAGCTTCACTTCAGCGGAATTTAAACGAGATCTCTACGCTTCGTTGCGAGTTTCCTTGAGGTATGCAAATACAACCAGCCGATGCGGCGATAAATTAATTTTGGTGATCTCAGTGAACTCGAAAAAGAATACTTCCACAGAACGCGGCGCAAAAGAAATCTTCGCACATTTTTTCGAAGATCCCTCCAGAGAAAGTTTCCGCAAAGTGCTTGCAGGTCATCTTGGCGAGGGACGTTATGCGGATTTCAAACAACAATGGCTTCCAACACACGAACTCGCGAAGAAGATACTCGGATTTTCTAATACAGGCCCGTCATGTTTGATTTTTGGGGTTGCAGAAAAAGATGATAAATCGCTTGAGCCTATAGGCCTAGCTGAATTTGAAGATAAAGCGAACGTACAAAATAAACTTCGAAAATTATTGCCGTCAGCACTTATGGATCAAATTACAACTTGGGATTTTTTCTACGAAACTTCGGATTACGAGAAAATCAAGGGGAAGAAATTTCAGGCACTCATTATAGATTACAGGCCTGAGTACATACCTTACACTGCCAATAAAGGGACAACTGACCTCAAAGATACCGCGGTTTACTACCGCAGAGACGGCTTAACCGTCGAAGCATCATACGATGAATTGCAGCAGATAATTAATAGTCGTGTTGAAACCGGTCACTCAACACGCCAAGAGCTGGACATTAAAAAGCACCTTGAACATCTAAAGGCGCTTTACGATGAGCTACCTAGAAACTCCCTGTTATTTGGCCATTTGGCCGCAGAGAAACTGCTGGGGTTGCAAGCTCCTAAGCACACTGGGCAAACCTATCCGGAATTTATCGAGACTTTGATCTCTTTGAAGAAAGGAGTGATAGCTAGTGAACTAGGAATAGAGAATAAAACGATTACGCAAGCAATCATTCGTAGCGGTTTCCCTAAAACAAAAGGCTGATGTCCGCTTTAATAAAAAAGCCGGCAGAACCGGCCACTGGTTGTCGAGGTGCGTCTCCTTACTCGACGTCATCCTCGGGCTTGTCCCGAGTATCTGCTACATATCCACCGTCGCAGATGCTCGGGACAAGCCCGAGCATGACGAAAGGAGAGGTTACTTCGGGCTGATCATCGTCTCCGGCCGCACGATCGCGTCATACTCTTCCGACGTCACCAGCCCACTCGCCAGCGCCTCTTCCTTCAGCGTCGTACCATTCTTGTGCGCCGTCTTGGCGATCTTGGCGGCGGCATCGTAGCCGATCTTCGGGGCGAGGGCGGTCACCAGCATCAGCGAGCGCTCGAGGCCGGCCTTGATGTTGTCCTCGCGGGCTTCGATGCCGACGACGCAATTGTCAGTGAAGGAGACGGCGGCGTCTCCGAGCAGTTGCACCGACTGCAGGAAGTTGTAGGCCATCATCGGGTTATAGACGTTGAGCTCGAAATGGCCCTGGCTGTCGGCGAAGGTGAGCGCCGCGTGGTTGCCGAAGACGTGGATGCAGACCTGCGTCAGCGCTTCGCACTGGGTGGGGTTCACCTTGCCGGGCATGATCGAGGAGCCGGGCTCGTTTTCCGGCAGCGCCAGTTCGCCGAGGCCGGAGCGCGGGCCGGAGCCGAGCAGGCGGATATCGTTGGCGATCTTGAAGAGGGCGGCCGCTGCGGCATTGATGGCGCCGTGCGAGAAGACCATCGAATCGTGCGAGGCGAGCGCCTCGAACTTGTTCGGCGCGGTCACGAAGGGCATGTCGGTGATGACGGCGATCTCTTCGGCGACCTTTTCGGCAAAGCCGACAGGCGCATTGAGGCCGGTGCCGACGGCGGTGCCGCCCTGGGCGAGTTCGCAGAGGCCGGGCAGGGTCATTTCGATCCGCTTGATGGCCGAGCCCACCTGCGCGGCATAACCCGAAAACTCCTGGCCGAGAGTGAGCGGCGTCGCATCCTGCGTATGCGTGCGGCCGATCTTGATGATGTGGCTGAATTCAGTGACCTTCATGTCAAGCGCCGCATGCAGGTGCTTCAGCGCTGGCAGCAGGTGATGGGCGATCTGTTCTGCGCAGGCGATATGCATTGCCGTCGGGAAGGTGTCGTTCGACGACTGGCTCATGTTAACGTGATCGTTCGGATGTACCGGCTTCTTGGAACCCATGACGCCGCCGAGCATTTCTATCGCACGATTGGAGATCACCTCATTGGCATTCATGTTGGATTGCGTGCCGGAACCGGTCTGCCAGACGACCAGCGGGAAATGGTCGTTCAGCTTGCCGTCGATCACTTCCTGGGCGGCATCCACGACAGACTTGCCAATGTTGGAATCGAGCTGGCCGAGCGCCATGTTGGCGCGCGCCGCCGCCTGCTTGACGATGCCGAGCGCACGCACGATCGAGAGCGGCTGCTTTTCCCAGCCGATCTTGAAATTACCGAGAGAACGTTGCGCCTGCGCGCCCCAATAACGGTCGCTGGCAACTTCGATCGGGCCAAATGTATCGGTTTCGGTGCGGGTGGAGCTCATGGCTTCGTGCCTTCCTGTCACATGCTGTTAAGGGCAGTCTTTGAAGATGAGGGACTTATAGGGTGGAACGCTTGCCAAGAAAACCGGACGCCATACGAAATATTGAAGACGGCTCTCATGTTTTGCATCGCCATTCAGGGCTGCCAAAGGCGTGTTTTTTCGGCCACGCCGGGAAATTAATGCAAGGAGCGGCAGAAAGTGCACTTTCTCGATGCGGAAAATTCGGTAAAAAATTAACTAATAATTTCATAATTTTGTGTGAACTGCTGCGCGGCGCTGCGTTCGACCCCGTCACACAAAGTTGAGGCTGAAAGCGCTGGCGGCGCGGGCCGGTTTCTGATGAATGGGCCGCAGCTGCCGGGAATTCTGGAAGAATTGATCAGAGCCTTTTTGCTCGACAACAGCATGATACTGGGACTGGATAACAAGATGAAGTTCGTTTTGAAAAGCGCGGTTTCCGCATTGGCACTTTCCTGCGTGCTGGGCGCGCTTCCTGCGCATGCCTATACGCTGATGGACATGCTGCGTGGCGACCGGGCGAGAAGCGGCCAGAGCACCATCTTCATGGACCCCTCGGCTCCTATTCGCGGCAATCCCGGCAATCGTAATGGCCTTGGCGGCGATATCGATCCGGAAGCCGCACTGCCGAAGGTTTCCAGCCCGCGCTACTACACCTACAAGGCCGAAACCCTGCTGCTCGTCGATACGACGAAGTTTGCCGATCCTGTCGTGACCGGCGCGGTCGCGGACGTCTCCGGCTCAGCCACGACCGACGGCGCTCCGCAGCGCCACTTCCTGACGGAAGCCAAGGTTCGCGCCAATGCCGATGTCGCCAAGGCCCTGCAGGCCTATTACGGCGGCGGCAAGAACCCGCTCGTCTGGGTGTCCAGCAATGGCGTCAATGATCACGGCAAGGCCGCTCTCAGCGTGCTCGCCGATGCGGCAAGCGTCGGCCTCGACCCGGCCGATTATGCCGTGTCCGAGCCGACCATCGATCCGGCCAATCCGGATCCTGATCTCCGCGACCGGGCGCTGACGCAGTTCGAACTGGAGCTTTCCTCCAAGGTTCTCGCCTACGTGCAGGATACGACGCGCGGCCGCGTCGACCCGAACAAGCTCTCCGGCTACCATGATTTCCAGCGCAAGGTCGTCAAGCTCGATCCGGTGCTGAAGCTCTCCCGGCTGAGCCCGGACGTTGCCGCCTATCTCTCCAGCCGCAACCCTGACAGCACGCAGTTCCTGGCGCTGAAGGCCGAGCTTGCCAAGCTGCGCACGGCTGACGGCGGCAACGAAGAACAGATCACCATTTCGCTGGACAGCCTGCTGCGTCCGGGCGACAGCTCGCCGGAAGTGGCCAATATCGTCAAGGCGATCCAGAAGCATGGTTCGGAAGAGCTGAGGACCGCCCATGCGGCCACCTTCTCGGCCTATGCCGGCAGCAGCGACTATTCGCCCGAGATCGTGTCACTGGTCGAGGACTTCCAGAAGGAGCGCGGCCTGAAGCCTGACGGCGTGATCGGCCAGGCGACCGTGCGCACCATGACCGGCGGCGACACCAATGCTTCCAAGGTCGACAAGCTCGTCGTCGCCATGGAGCAGGCGCGCTGGCTGCCCGATGATCTCGGCCCGCGCTATGTGATGATCAACCAGCCGGCCTTCATGGCCTATTACTATAACGACTCCAAGCAGCAGCTTGCGATGCGCACCGTCGTCGGCGGCAAGAACAACCAGACCTATTTCTTCGACGACGAGATCGAAACGGTCGAGTTCAACCCGTTCTGGGGCGTGCCGCAGTCGATCATCATCAACGAGATGCTGCCGAAGCTGCGCTCCGACCCGAACTATCTGGACCAGATGGGCTATGAAGTCGAAGTCGGCGGCCATGCCGTTCCGTCTTCCAGCGTCGACTGGTACGGCTCGACGCAGAATATCTCGGTGCGTCAGCCGCCGAGCAGCGACAATGCTCTCGGCGAGTTGAAGATCCTGTTCCCGAACAGCCATGCCATCTACATGCACGACACGCCCTCGAAGAGCTTCTTCAAGCGTGACATGCGTGCGCTCAGCCACGGCTGCGTGCGTCTTGCAGACCCGCGCGCCATGGCAGCCGCCGTTCTCGGCACGACCGTCGATGATGTGGCGAAGCAGATTGCAACAGGCCAGAACCATGCCGTGAAGGTGCCGCAGAAGATCCCGGTCTATGTGTCCTATTTCACCGCCTGGCCGAACAAGGATGGCGTGATCGAATATTTTGACGACGTTTATGGCCGCGATGCTTTCGTGGACAAGGCGTTTGACGCGACGACGAAGTCGCGCGGGGCTCAGATCTGATCTGCGTTTGATGGTCAATTCGGCGGGCGGTCTTCGGGCCGCCCGTTTTCATTTCCGGATACCGAGCTTTCTTGCTCCATGACATTGTTTTCGTATGCGCTAATATATTGGAATGATATCGGGGAGGGATGCCGGATGAGATTTTTGGTTGCAACAACAGCGCTGACATTGTTTGCGGCGTCGGCACTGGCGGCGAGCGCGATGAGCGGCAAAGAGCTGACGGCTCTGCTGAAGGAAGGCAAGACGCTCACACTGGGTGGCCTGAAGGAAGGCTATAGTGGCGAGCTCGTCGTTTCGAAAGACGGGAGCGCTCATGGAGAAGCCAAGACCGCCGACGGCAAGATCATTAAGATAGACGGCACCTGGCATATCAAGGGCAACAAGTTTTGCCGCACCTGGAAGGAGTTGGATGGCGGCAAGGAAGTTTGTGAGACCTGGAACAAAGCCGGCGCAAACTCGGTTCGCGTCATGGTCGGGAAGAAGGATGCCGGCTTAAATTCCTGGAATTAGGCAGGGGCCGGGCCAAACACAGGTTTCTAAGCCGACCAGCCGCGGCATGCCGTTACCAGCGGTAACGGCAGCAAATTTACGCGACTGGTGCCTAACGACGGCGTGGGGACGAGAACTGGTCGAATGCCTCACACCGCAACCTTCGCCGCAGAATCCCGCAGCAAACTCTCCACCAGCTCCGGCGTCAGCTCATCGAAATGCGTGATGATCACATCCGGATCGAGGCTCGAAAGCGGCACATCCGAATAGCCGAAGGGCACAGCAATAGACGGCACGCCGGCATTCTTCGCCACCGCAATGTCATTGATGCTGTCGCCGATCATCACAGCGCGAGCAACATCGCCGCCAGCACGCTCGATCGTGCCGGTCAGATGCCGCGCGTCGGGCTTGCGGTGTTCGAAGGTATCGCCGCCGGTGATCGCGTCGAAATAATGCGTCAGGCCGAGCTTTTCCAGCAGGCTGACGGCAAGGCCTTCCAGCTTGTTGGTGCAGACCGCAAGCGTGTAGCCCGATGCCTTTAGGCGGTCCATGGCAGCGACGAGGCCGGGGTAGGGCTCGGTATGACCGGGCATGTTCGCATTATAATGGGCGACGAAACGCTCGACGAGCGGCGGAACCTCCTCTGATGTCAGCGGGTGGCCCTGCAGCTTGCAGGCGCGTTCGATCATCACACGGGCACCCTGACCGACGAGATGGGTGAGGTCATCATAGCTGACGGGCGCAAGATCAAGCGCGGCAATCGTATAGTTCAGGCTTTCGACCAGATCGACATGGGTGTCGAGCAGCGTGCCGTCGAGATCGAAGACAACCAGGGCCTTATTCTCAGACAGAGCTTGGCCGGCATTTTCGGAAGCGAGGGTCAAAGTGGTGCCTCTTTGCGGAGTAGGATCGTCCGGGAGTAGGCGATGAACGGGCGAAAAGCAACGCCAGGACGGCCGATAGAAAAGACGCAGCCGAAACGGGTGGCTTTCAATCGCAGGACGATGATTTTGGCTTTCGTTTGCAATACGAGCCGTGTAAACAGCACATCCAACGCAACATCAGGAGCTGGCGGCGCATGGATGCCCGCGAAATGAAGATCAAGGCCGCCGAGGCCGCGCTTGTCCACGTCGAATACGGCATGCGCCTCGGAATCGGGACGGGAAGCACGGCGGAGGAATTCGTCCGTGTGCTCGCCGAAAAGGTGGCAGCCGGTTTCAAGGTCGAGGGCGTTCCGACGTCCGAGCGCACGGCGCGGCTCTGCGTCGAACTTGGCGTTCCCCTGAAATCGCTGGACGAACTGCCGCAGCTCGATCTCACCATCGACGGCGCCGATGAGGTTGATCCGGGCCTCAGGCTCATCAAGGGCGGCGGCGGTGCGCTGCTGCGAGAAAAGATCGTCGCTGCGGCCTCGACACGGATGATCGTCATTGCCGACGAAAGCAAGCTGGTTGATACGCTCGGCGCCTTTGCGCTGCCGATCGAAGTCAATCCATTCGGCCTCGTTTCGACGCGCATCGCGATCGAAAGAACCGCCTCGCGCCTTGGTCTCTCGGGCGAATTAACGCTGCGTCAGTCCGGTGACGGAGAGTTTACCACCGACGGCGGACACTACATCATCGATGCATCTTTTGGCCGCATTCCTGATGCAGAGGCGCTTTCGAGGGAACTGAATTCCATACCCGGTGTCGTGGAGCACGGGCTTTTCATCAATATGGCGGCGCTTGCGATCATTGCCGGTCCTGCAGGCGCCCGCACGCTGCAGGCAAACAGATAACAGGAGCATAGAAACTCATGATGAACATTGCAGGTCTTGGCCGTCTCGCCGCTGCGACCATCGTTCTTTCCGGGCTTGCCTTCGGCTCTGCCGCAAGAGCGCAGGAAGTTTCCGAAGAGCAGCTGAAGGCTGCCCGCGCAGCCATGGACGCCATCGGCGCAACCACCCAGTACGACAACATCCTGCCGGGTCTGGCCGAGCGGCTGAAGGCCGGCCTCATCCAGGATTCGCCGAACTATCAGGATGTCATCAGTGCGACTGTCGACGCGCAGGCGCTGGCTCTGGCACCGCGCCGCGCCGACCTCGAGAAGGAAGCGGCTCTGACCTATGCCAAGGCCTTCTCGGTCGAAGAGCTGAAGGCGATCGCCGACTTCTACAATTCCGACGTCGGCAAGAAGCTGCTGCGCGACGGCCCGGTCGCTTCGCGCGAAACCGCCAAGGCTGCCGATATCTGGGCGCAGGGCATTTCCCGCGACCTCGAAAAGCAGAGCAATGCCCAGCTTTCCAAGGTCATCAAGGCTCCGCCGCCGGCCACCGACAGCCCGGTTGCACCGGCTGCCCCGGCACCGGCCGCAGCACCGGCACCAGCCAAGCCGTAAGGACGCCTTCACCTTTCGCAAAAGCCCGGCATCGTCCGGGCTTTTGTTTTTCTATTCCTCCCTCCTATATGTGAACCACCCATCCAGCGATTCCCTCCGGAGATCATCATGCCATCCTTCGACTACGACCTCTTCGTCATCGGCGGCGGTTCGGGGGGCGTGCGCAGCGCGCGCGTTGCGGCCTCGCTCGGCAAGAAGGTGGCAATCGCCGAGGAATACCGCTACGGCGGCACCTGCGTGATCCGCGGCTGCGTGCCGAAGAAGCTCTTCGTTTATGCCTCGCAGTTCCACGAACATTTCGAGGATGCAGCGGGCTTCGGCTGGACGGTCGGCGAAAGTTCGTTCGACTGGAGGAAGCTGGTGGCCGCCAAGGACAATGAGATCGCGCGGCTCGAAGGGCTCTACAAGAAGGGGCTTGCCGGAGCCAATGCCGAGATCCTGGAGACGCGAGCCGAACTCCTCGATGCGCACACGATCAAGCTCCTGAAGAGCGGCGAGACGGTGACGGCGAAGACCATCGTCATTGCGACCGGCGGCAGGCCGAACCCGCATGAAGCGCTGCCCGGCCACGAGCTCTGCATTTCCTCCAACGAGGCCTTCCATCTGAAAGAGCTGCCGAAATCGATCCTGATTGCCGGCGGCGGCTACATCGCCGTCGAATTTGCCAATATCTTTCACGGTCTCGGCGTCGAGACGACACTGATCTATCGCGGCACCGAAATCCTCTCGCGCTTCGACGAAGATCTGCGGCGCGGTCTGCACGAGGCGATGGTTGCCAAGGGCATCCGCATCCTCTGCCAGGACGTGATGCAGAAGGTGACGAAAGGCGAGCACGGCCTTGTCATCGAGACACTGAAGAACGGCACACTCAACGCCGGTGTCGTCATGCTGGCGCTCGGCCGCGATCCGAATACGCACGGGCTGGGGCTCGACAAGGCGGGCGTTGCCCTCAACGAGCGCGGTGCCGTCATCGTCGACGATTATTCCCGCACCAATGTCGATGGTATCTATGCGCTCGGCGATGTCACCGACCGGGTACAGTTGACGCCCGTCGCGATCCACGAGGCGATGTGTTTCGTCGAGACCGAGTACAAGAACAATCCGACCAAGCCGGATTACGACCTCATTCCGACGGCGGTCTTCTCGCAGCCGGAGATCGGCACGGTCGGCCTTTCCGAGGAAGAGGCGGGCAAGCGCTACCAGGAGCTGGAGGTCTACCGCGCCCAGTTCCGGCCGCTGAAGGCCACATTGTCCGGCCGGGCGGAAAAGATGATCATGAAGCTGATCGTCGATGCCGCAAGCCGCAAGGTCGTCGGCGCCCATATCCTCGGCCACGACGCCGGCGAGATGGCGCAGATCATCGGCATCACGCTGAAGGCCGGCTGCACCAAGGACGATTTCGACCGCACCATGGCGCTGCATCCGACGGCCGCCGAAGAGCTGGTGACCATGTATGCGCCGAGCTACCGCATCCGCGACGGTCAGCGCGTCTGATCCAGAATAGAGGGCTCCCGTCGCGGTCGCTCAGCTCGTCAGGCGCGGCGCGCGGATGACTTTCAGGAACAGCGCCTTCATGGCATCGGCGATACCTTCGGTCGGCGACACCTCGAAATAGAGGCCGGGCGAGGCGCAGGCGGCCATGCGCGTGGGTATCTCGTTCTGGAAGGGCTTGATCCAGTCATTATACCAAGGATTGCTCGGCAGCGGCAGGTAGGTGGTATAGAGCACGGCGATCTTGACGCCGCGGTCCTTCAACGGTTTGCAGAAAGATGTATCGATCGGTTCCTGGCAGCGGCCGCCGGTCGTCTTCTTGGTGCATGTCGAGGGCTTGTAGCTGTCGCCGACACCATCCGAGACGAAGAACAGAATTTTTTCCGGACTGATATTCGAGGTTCCATCGCCGGCCGTATCGACGATGGTGTTCATCTGCGTCATGGCGCTGTCGAAGCTGGTGAGCTGGTCCTTGTTGTAATTCTGATAGGGAATGGTCATCAGGTCGACGGCGTCGGTATAGTTCTTCACCTGCGTCAGGTCCGAGGTGAGATTCGAGATCGTCGTCAGCTTGGCATCCTCGGCCTTGGTGCCGAAGGTGTAGACGCCCATGCGGAACTGGTCGGCGCTGACGCGCTCTGTCTTGGCCGTATCGGTCAGCGCCTGGGTTGCCTTGCGCACCACGTCGATACGCATGGCGACGCCGAGGTTCTTGGCGATCGTATAATTGTTGACGCTCTTGTCCATCTGATGGCAGGCAAAGGCGCAGCCGGTCTTGGCCTCCAGCTTGGAAACATCGGTGGGGGTCGCGGCGACGCCCATCGACGGCGTATTGTCGAGCAGGATGTAGAAATCCATGAAAGAGGCGGTCTGATATTCCGCCGTCGCCGTGCCCGATACGGTGATCGAGTCCTGGCCGAGGACATGCATGAAGGTGGTGGGTACGGAGGCGCTGAAGGTGACCGTCGAATTGAGCTTGTTGGCCGTCTTGGTGACGTCGATGCTCAAATTCACCGGCACCGAGGTCAGCTCGCCGGACATCTGCGAGAAGAAGATGCTGCGGGCATCCGTCTTGGCGATCGAAATGGTGCCGTTGCCCTTCATGGTCATGGCAGCTGCCACCGCATCCGATTTTTCGGAAATCGAGCCGACAGCTGCGGCATCGGCGGCGGTATAGAGCTCGGTACGCAGGCTCAGCGCATGGGCATAATCCAGCGCCAGACCGGCACAGCCGACCAACGGTACCATCAAAAGCGCCGTCATGATGCCAAAATTACCAGATCGGTCCGACAGGAAAGCGGATGAAAGGATACCCATGCTGAACCCCTACATTATTAGGGTACGCCTAACATGAGAAATCTAAAGTAGATGGAAAGCGGCATGGTATAAATCGCCTTAACGCCGGTTTCCGTGTCAAGCTCGTGGCATCGCGAGCCGCCGATGGAACTCTCCTCACGGCGCCGAATGCGCTAGGCAAGGGGAGCCGAAAGGTTTATAAGCCGCCGCATTCTTTAACGGGCAGGCATCCGGGGTAAACCGGATGGGGAAGCAGATGAGTGACATGGCACAGAATTGGACCCCGAGCAGCTGGCGGAACAAGCCAATCCAGCAGGTTCCGGAATATCCCGACGCGGCCGCGCTGGCGGCAACGGAAGCCACGCTCGCCACCTATCCGCCGCTCGTTTTTGCCGGTGAAGCCCGCCGCCTGAAGAGTGCGCTTGCCAATGTGGCCGAAGGCAACGCCTTCCTGCTGCAGGGCGGCGACTGCGCCGAAAGCTTCCTTGAGCATGGCGCCGATAATATCCGAGACTTCTTCCGCGCCTTCCTGCAGATGGCCGTCGTGCTGACCTTCGGCGCCCAGCTTCCCGTCGTGAAGGTCGGCCGCATTGCCGGGCAATTCGCCAAGCCGCGTTCGGCGCCGATGGAAACGCAGAACGGCGTGTCGCTGCCGAGCTATCGCGGCGATATCGTCAACGGTATCGAATTTACGCCGGAAGCCCGCATTCCGAGCCCGGAGCGCCAGCTCGACGCCTACCGGCAGTCGGCCGCAACGCTGAACCTTTTGCGCGCCTTCGCGATGGGCGGCTATGCCAACCTCGACAACGTGCACAAGTGGATGCTCGGCTTCGTCAAGGACAGCCCGCAGGGCGAGCGCTACCGCAAGCTTGCCGACCGTATCAGCGAAACCATGGATTTCATGAAGGCGATCGGCATCACCTCGGACAACAATCCGAGCCTGCGCGAGACCGATTTCTTCACCAGCCACGAAGCGTTGCTGCTCGGCTATGAAGAGGCGATGACGCGTGTCGACTCCACTTCGGGCGACTGGTACGCGACCTCGGGCCACATGCTATGGATCGGCGACCGCACGCGCCAGCTCGATCATGCGCATGTCGAATATTTCCGCGGCATCAAGAACCCGATCGGCCTGAAGTGCGGCCCGTCGCTGCAGCCTGACAACCTGATCGAGCTGATCGACGCGCTGAACCCGGCCAACGAAGCCGGCCGCCTGACGCTGATCTGCCGCTTCGGCCATGACAAGGTGGCCGACAACCTGCCGAAGCTCATTCGCGCCGTCGAGCGCGAGGGCAAGAAGGTTGTCTGGTCCTGTGATCCGATGCACGGCAACACGATCACGCTCAACAGCTATAAGACGCGCCCCTTCGAGCGGATCCTGTCGGAAGTCGAAAGCTTCTTCCAGATCCATCGCGCCGAAGGCACGCATCCGGGCGGCATCCACATCGAGATGACCGGCAAGGACGTCACCGAATGCACCGGCGGCGCCCGCGCCGTGACGGCCGAGGACCTGCAGGACCGCTACCACACCCATTGCGACCCGCGCCTCAACGCCGACCAAGCGCTGGAGCTGGCATTCCTGCTGGCCGAGCGCATGAAGGGCGGCCGGGATGAGAAGCGGATGGCTGCGAACGCCTGAGGCGGGTGAGTAGCGAATAGATTCGAGAAGCCCGGCTCGTACCGGGCTTCTTGTTTTGACAAGTGTCACCACTCGCCCGTTCTCATGTTCGGGACGCATAAGCCTCTTGTGGCTCCATCGCGCGCCCTGTATGCAAGACGCATGACCCGTGTACCGACCCTTTCCGGCCTGTATTACGCGCTGCTCCCATAGAGCGGCGACGGTCATCTATTTGACGTCAGAAACGCCGCACGGTCGGCGGCGTCGTGTTTCAGCAGAAGGTCTCCGGCCTGATTGGCCCTCATGGAGACCCTTGTGACCCTCAATTTCCAACCATCTACCAGACCCCGGTCGGAGTTCCTGCGCGTTCTCTCGGAGCGCGGATTCATCCAGCAATGCACCGACCTCGAAGCGCTCGATAGCTGGCTCAATGCCGGGAGCGGTACGGCCTATAACGGCTTCGATCTGACGGCCGACAGCCTGCATGTCGGCCATCTCATCCCCATCATGATGCTGCGCTGGTTTCAGAAGACCGGTAACCGGCCGATCGCACTGATGGGCGGCGCGACGACCCGGCTCGGCGATCCGAGCTTTCGCGATACGTCGCGCCCTTTGCTGAGCGAAGAGCAGATCGCCGGCAATCTCGTCGGTATCCGGCGCATCTTCGAACGGTTCCTGACCTTCGGCGACGGGCCTGACGATGCGCTTATGGTCAACAATGCCGACTGGCTTGGCAGCTTGAAATACCTGGATTTCCTGCGCGATGTCGGCCCGCATTTTTCCGTCAACCGCATGCTGACATCCGAAAGCGTGCGCCAGCGGCTGGAGCGGGAGCAGTCGCTCTCGCTGCTCGAATTCAACTACATGGTCATGCAGGGCTATGACTTTCACGTGCTTGCCGAAACGCATGGCTGCCTGCTGCAGCTCGGCGGTTCGGACCAATGGGGCAATATCCTCAGCGGCGTGGAGTTCGGGCGGCGCGCCGGCGGGCGAACGTTGTTCGGATTGACGGCGCCGTTGCTCACGACCGCCTCGGGCACGAAGATGGGCAAGAGTGCGGCGGGCGCCGTGTGGCTGAATGCCGATCGGCTGTCGCCCTATGAATTCTGGCAGTTCTGGCGCAATAGCTGGGATGCCGATGTCGGTCGCTTCATGCGGCTCTTCACCGAGTTGCCGCTCGACGAGATCGCGCGTCTGGAAGCGTTGCGCGGCTCCGAGATCAATGTCGCGAAGAAAGTGCTCGCGGATGAGGTGACGCGGCTCTGCCATGGCGAGGAAGCGGCAGAGGATGCCTCCGAGACCTCGCGTCGCATGTTCGAAGAGGGCGAGGCGGCGGCCGGTCTGCCGACCGTCGCGGTGAGCAGCACGGCACTGCGCGGCGGACTTCCGCTACCGGATGCACTTGTGATGGCCGGACTCGCCAAATCAAAGAGCGAAGCACGCCGGCTGATCCTCGGCGGCGGCGTGCGGATCAACAGCCGCGCTGCCCCCGACGAGACCATGCAGCTCGGTCGTACGGATCTGGAGAACGGCGTCATCCGCCTGTCGGTCGGCAGGAAGAAGCATGTACTGTTGCAGCCTGAACCGTGATGCCGTCAGGGGCGGGCTCCATTCGCCATCGCCGATGGCGTGATGAACAGAACCCGCTCACCGATGCTACAGGGAATGACGCTGACGGAAATGGTGCTGCAGGAAGGATTGGGCCTTGAGGAAGCTCCATGTGCGCGGGGCACCCGGCAGAAAATCGTCGTCGTTCAGGATGTCGCTCAGCGGTGACGCGAAGAGTTCGGCGGCCTCGTTGCGATCTGGCGCGTGATGGGCGCCGTCGAGAATCTCGGCGGCGCTGGAGCGGCTTTCGGTCAGCAGGAAGAGTTCCGGATGGCAGAAAACCGGATCATAGGCGAGGCCAATTGCGAAGGACTCCGACCGGTCGAGATCAGTGACGGCGATTTCCTCGGCGAGTTCACGGGCGGCTTCTTCGAAGAGATCGGTCTCTTCGTCGTCCGCGGGCTCGGCATAACCGCCGACGAGATAGAGAGCGCCAGGGTTCTGCTCGGCGGTGAGGCTTCGTTTGGTGACGATCACCTGCTGGTCCGCTGTGATCAGAACGACGGTAAGCCCAAGCGGGTCGGCGCGCTCGGCCTGCGGGTACTCCTCGGCAAAGCCGGCATGGCGGGTCACCACGTAAGCGGAAAAGCATGTGCCGTTTGCGATGATGCTCAGCCGGCCATTCTCGATGCCATAGGCAGCCATGCGCAGGAGCCGGCCGTCAAAGGCGGCGGGATGTCTGGCAAGGAAGCGATCCCAGCCGGATTTCCGTTCTGCCTCGACTATTTCGGAAAGTTCAAACTCTCTTGCAAGGCGGCAATGAATTTGGTCGACGGGGATGCTGAATGCTTCGTCTGCCGGCATCATCAGTGCATTGCCTTTCTCAGCAATTCGATGGTCTCGGTCACGGATGGTCCCTGGATCGGCGGCGGCTCGGCCCGCTCGCAGAATTCCCGCCAGATGAAGAAGGTCATTTCCGCGCCGTCGGTCGGGGTTTCGCCGGGGCCTTCGGCAAAGGTCTGGAGCAGACGGTAGCGTTCGTCCTGCCAGAACAGCGATTCCACCCAGTCATAGACGGGGATGATATGAAAATGGATCGGGTAACCCGGCATGTGACCGTATCGGCCGATATAGACGCGTTTTGCGCCGAGTACCGCGCCAAGGGTTTTCTGTGCTTTCGCCAGCAGCGGGCCGAGTTCGCTCAGCGCTTCGGGTGATAATTCGGAGAGGTCATTGGTAAAACTTCGGGAACTGACCATGAGATAGCCGGGCAGGGCGGAATTGATGCGATGGTTCACGAGCCAGCCGGTCGTTTCGCATACATGGAATTGCTCGGGAATTTCCAAGGACAGCTCCTCCATCGCACGCGGGGCAGCCGCGCGGATTCGCACAGTGGCTGAAGATGACGTGCTTCGGCAAGGGCAAGGGGAGGTGACATTCACCTGTTGTCGGGGCAGATTGCGGGCGTATCGAAGGGAAAAGTTTTTGACTGATATTGCATGCGCCATCTTCTGGCGGGAGGGCCGCGTCCTGCTGGTCAGGCGGGCGGGCCACAAAGAGCGCTTTCCCGATTGCTGGGATCTCGTCGGCGGCCATGTCGAGCCGGGCGAAAGCGCCGAGGCGGCCATGCTGCGCGAGGCAAAAGAGGAGATCGGGCTGACGGCATTGCGGTTTCGCAAGGTCGCTGAACACCCCGAGCAGGACACCGTCTTTCATCTCTTTCTGGTGAGCGAATGGCAGGGCGGAGAGCCCGTTCTGCTTGGCGACGAACATACGGCGATGCAATGGGTCACGCCTGATGAGGCCGCATCACTGGATGATATGGGGCACCCGCAATGGTGTGCGATATTCAGCGAGCTTCAGAAATAGTCTCCGCTCGGTGATATGCATCAGCACCCGGCCATCAGCTGAAATGCAACACATATTAATATAGCTATGTTTCAGGAATGGACCGGATCCGCCCGTGAACCCGGTCCGCATTTCCTTACATGCTCGTAGCGAGATTCCAGTTATAGACGCAGCGATCGAGGCCGATGGCGATCTCCAGCACGAGGACGTCTTGCTCCACCGCCGGCCCCTTTCTCGGCTGCGTCCTGTAGCGCTCCGGAAAATCCGTGCGGCGCGAGATCGAGCAGACTTCCATCCACTTGTCGCCGTTATCCACCTCCACATCGACCGTCGTCTCGGAATAGGCCGGCAGCCGGTCGGAAGGCACGATGCGGGTCGGCAGCGGTATGAGTGCGGCGATCATGCGGCGCACCGGCTCGAGGGAAGCGGCGTGATAGTCGTTGCCGCTGTCGGCCGTATAGGCGCACTGGAATTCCAGCTGCCAGAACTCTTTCAGGCGCATGTGCTTGGTCGGCTGCTCCTGCTCGCGGCGATAGGAGCGGCCGGCCTGCCAGACGCAGAGCGGCAGACGCGTTCTCGAATGATTGCTGAGAATATGCCGCATGTAGGCGTAGGTTGAGGGTGTCGTTTCCGGCCGCAGCACCAGCGGCGCGTCGGTTTCGGTCAGCTGCTCCTGAACCCAGATATCGGCGTTGGTATAGGCGTCCGAGACGAGGGTACGCGGTGTCAGCGCGGGAGCCTCGAC
>Ga0102588_1000832_pt1 | contig 28567 bp, 23 predicted proteins | sample AraplaMF_Col_mMS_FD_76854 | JGI IMG/M metagenome (GOLD analysis project Ga0102588, IMG submission 76854) | Arabidopsis root microbial communities from the University of North Carolina, USA - plate scrape MF_Col_mMS (SPADES assembly) (version 2) | ecosystem: Host-associated > Plants > Roots >...
CGACCGATCGGAAGCCCGTGTACTTGTCGTAGTCGGAAAGCGCCTGCTCGACGATGTACTTCGTGCGACCGTACGGATTGATCGGCACCTGGCGATGCGTCTCGTCGAGCGGCACGCTCTGCGGCAAGCCATAAGTCGCGCAGGTCGACGAGAAGACGAATGCCTTGACGCCAGCCGTCTGGGCAGCTGCCAGGAGTGTCAGTGTGCCGATGACGTTGTTCTCGTAGAAGGCAACCGGATCCTTGACCGATTCGCCGACTTCGATGAGCGCGGCAAAGTGCAGGATGGCGGCTGGCTTGTGTGTTGCCAGGACCTCGTCAAGGCGCGCCCGATCCCTGATATCCCCTTCTTCCGCGGGTCCCCACTTTACGAACTCGCGGTGACCGTTTGAGAAATTGTCGAAAACGACCGGTTTGAAGCCCTTGTTCGCAAGATCGAGACACGTGTGCGAGCCAATATACCCAGCGCCGCCAACGACCAGAACCGTTTCACCTGCCATGCACCACCTTCAATTCTCGTTTCGGATGAAGAGAAGACTTAAGGCAGGTCGATGGCAAGAAAAAGAAAGAAACGAACGGGGGAGGGACGCTGGCCTCGTTTTGTCGACGATGGCATTAGCAAATTGATCGCGCAAAGCTTTTCAGGCGCGATCGACTGTTCGGCAATGCTCGACACGACAATATTTTTAAATAGAACAGCAGACCCCTTTTGATCATTCTGCAACCAAGCGTATCTATAAATACTGCTTTCGCATGATTTTAAATAGAATTGACTTCTCTTCGTGATTTCTGCAAGAAATTGTCTTCTTCGGTGCCTCTGTTGATCAATCTGGAAGCACAGTTCAATGAATTCATCGATAAGAAAATTCATCTTCCATGATCTTCAGGCGATTGAAGGATACATTGATCCGCCTGACGCGCTGGTATTTCTTGCCGTTCTGCGGGCACAGCAATCAGCATCCTTGCAAGGTGGCTTGGCCGAGATCGGCGTTTACTACGGCCGATCCTACTTCCTGATGCGAAAGATCTGCGGAGAGGCCGAGAAGATCGTGGCGATCGATCCCTTCGATATCCTGAAACCCGAGCACGGCGCGACGCAATATGACCGTTTCGTGGCGGGTGGCCGCCAACTGGGCCTTTCCGTGGATGCAGCGCGCGTCGTCAAGAGCGACAGCACGCTGCTCAGGCCGGAGGACATCATTGAAAGGGCCGGCAAGGTCCGCCTTTTCAGTATCGACGGCGGCCACATGCTGCACCACGTCGCGGCCGACAGTCGTCTTGCTGCCGGCTCGCTTGCGGAGCATGGGATCATCGTCTTCGACGATACCTTCAATCCCGCCTGGCCGGAGGTCACGGTCGGGGTGACCGATTTCCTGCGTGAAGAGGCCGGCCGCTTCTCGGTTTTCTGCCTGACGAAATACAAGACCTATGTCTGCCGCAACGCTTTCCACGCATTCTACTCGCATTCGATCATGACTTCACAGGAGCTGAAGGCGTTCGATCACATAGAGACGGATTTCCTCGGTTCGACGGCGATCCGGTTGCACAATCCGATGCGCCGCCGCATCGCTCATGAAGTGATGGTCGGATTGGGCATGCGCGCACTGTCGGAGCGCGCTTACCGGTAGGCCGATTCAGGCTGCTGGCGGATCCGCTTCTTTCAGCCTGTATCCGACGCCGGTTTCAGTCGTGATGTATTGGGGCTGGTCCGGGCTCTGCTCCATCTTTTGGCGCAGCTGTCGCACGTAGACACGCAGGTATTGTACGTCGGCAGCGGGCCCCCAGATCTGCTTCAACAGAAACTGGTGGGTGAGGACCTTTCCTGCGTGCTGGGCGAGGACCCGCAGAATGTCGTATTCCTTCGGCGAGAGCTTGATTTCCCTGCCGTCGATCTTGACGATGCGCTTGACGAGGTCAATCGACAGGCCACCAGCCTGAAAGATCGCCCGCTCACCCTGCTGCTGCAAACGATGACGCAAGGCGACACGCAGCCGGGCGCCGAGCTCGTTCATGCCGAATGGCTTCGTCAGATAGTCATCCGCTCCCGCTTCGAGCGCCTTGACGATGCCGGTTTCATCGGTCCGGCTGGAAAGGATCACGATCGGCAAGGCAAGGCCCGCGCCTCTCCATTCCTGAAGCAGTTCATGGCCCGACTTGTCCGGCAGGCCAAGGTCGAGCACGATCAGATCCGGTGGATCATCCTTCGCTGCCTGCAGCGCCGCCACGCCGTTTGGCGCTTCGTGCACCTCGTAGCCTTGTGCGGTGAGGCCAACGCGAAGCAGCTTGCGGATTGGAGGCTCGTCGTCCACGACGAGGATTTTTACGGCTGAACCGGTCATTTTAGCTCATCCAATTTCGGAATCTCGTTTGGTTTTGGAAGACGGATGGTGAAGACAGCACCCGAACCATCGGAGCGGTTTCGGGCCGTGATCGTGCCGCCCATCGCCTCGACAAAGCCGCGACAGATGGACAGGCCAAGGCCCGTTCCCGCGCGAACCTGGTCCCCTTTGCTTACCCGATAGAATGTATCGAAGACGCGGTCCAAGTCCGCCGGCGGAATGCCCGGACCCTCGTCTGAAACCTCAATCACAACATTGTATTCGTCCGCCCGCCCATCGATACGGATCGACGACCCCTGCGGCGCATACTTGGCCGCATTGTCGAGCAAATTGAACAGCACCTGTTCAAACAATACCGGATCGACGCGGATCATCGGCAGATCTGCAGGAATCGTCATGACGGTCTTGTGGTGCGCGAGAATTTTCTCGGCGCGGCGCAACGCGCTTCCGGCAATGTCACCCGGGTAGTGAAGCGCATAGTTCGGCTCCATTGCACCGGACTCGATCTTCGTCATGTCAAGCAGGTTGGCAATAAAGCGGTTGAGCCGTTCCGACTCGTCGACGACGGTCGACAACAGATCCAGACGATCTTCAACCGACATGGAATCGCGGTAATCGCGCAGAGTGCCCGCAGCGCCAAGGATGGCCGCGAGCGGCGTCTTCAGGTCGTGCGAGATCGAGGTCAGGAGCGCAGAGCGCAGACGATCGGCCTCGGCAGCCAGCTTGGCGCGGTCAACGTCCGCCACGAGTTGAATGCGCTCTATCGCAAGCGCCGCCTGATCGGCCAATGCGTCGAGAAGGCGTTGCTGCTCGGGGGTCAGCAGAGGGCCGTCGCGTCGGTCATTGTCCAGGCCGATGACACCGACGGCGGCACGACCGGTTCGCAGCGGTACATAGAGCCTCTTGGCACCGGGCAGGGTATCGGCGCCACGGCCTGCGGCGTGATTGTGCTCCCAGGCCCAACGGGCGGCGGCAATGTCTGCCTCGTCGAGTGTGTCATCCGGCGGATAACCGGCCTTGACGGCGATGGTGCCTTCTTCCGGCAGTAGAAGGACAACGCGGACCTTGAGCATCGATGCCAGCTGGAATGCGGTGGCCCAGAGAACGTCGTCGAGCGTGCCGGTGCCGGCCAATTTCTTGGAAAAGAGGTAGAGGTCTTCCGTCGTCCTGGCACGCTGCCGGGCAGCAGCCGCCTGGCGTTGGACCGTTGCCGTCAGGTTGCTCGCGATGACAGCGACGCCCAGGAAGAAGAACAACGCAAGCACGCTCTCCGGATCGCTGATCGTCAGCGTGTAGCGGGGCGGCAGGAAGAAGAAGTTAAAGGACAGCGCGCTGATGATGCAGGTATAGAGCGCTGGGCGCAGCCCGTGGATGACCGCCGAGGTTAGCACCGCCATCAAGAACACGAGGGCAAGGTTGCGGACATCAAGAACCTGATCGAGCACCACGCCGGCGATGAGCGCGACAACCACATAGGCTGTCGCGGAGAGATAGGCCTGGATGTTGAAGTCGGGCACGGACGGTGCGGCTCCGACGCCGCGCGCGGATGTTCCCACCGTCTCGCTGCCGGAAATCACATGGACGCTGATATTGCCTGACGTCCGGATCAGATCGTCGGCTATGGAGCGGTGAAGCCAGTCACGCCAGGTCGGCTTGTTGGGGGCGCCGATGACGATGTGGGTAACGTTGTTGGCTGCGGCGTGGCGGACCAGCTCTTCGGAGACCTCACGGCCGGGAATGGTGATCGCCTCACCGCCGAGCTGTTCGGCCAAGCGAAGTGTGGCCGCAATTGTGTCACGGTCGGTTTCAGTCAGATTGATGGAACGACCGGTCTCGACATAGACGGCCGCCCACGGTGCCCGCAGTCGCGAGGCCATTCGCGAGGCATAGCGTACCAGCGAGGCCGAGCGTGGATGCTGATCAACCGATACAAGGACCCTCTCACCTGCGGCCCAGGGACCAGCGATGGCATGCGCCTGCATGTGGGTCAGGAGTTGGTCGTCGACACGCTGCGCGGTCTTGCGCAATGCCAGTTCGCGCAGCGCAGTCAGGTTTCCGGGCGTGAAATAATTGGTCAGAGCCCGTTCGGCAGTCTTCGGAACATAGACCTTTCCGTCGTGCAGCCGCTTGATCAGATCATCCGGCGTCAGGTCGATGATCTCGACGTCATCGGCCATATCGATGATCGAATCCGGGACGGTCTCTCGCACTCGGATGCGGGTAATCTGCGAGACGACGTCGTTCAGGCTCTCGACGTGCTGGATGTTCAGTGTCGAATAGACGTCTATGCCGCGGTCAAGCAGCTCCTTCACGTCGAGATAGCGCTTTGGATGGCGGCTGCCCTCGGCGTTCGTATGGGCAAGTTCGTCGACGAGGACGAGGCGCGGTTGGCGGGCGAGGATAGCGTCGATATCCAACTCCTCAAGCGGGCGGCCCTTGTAGTCGATCTTGACGCGCGGAATGACTTCGAAGCCATTGACGAGCGCTTGCGTTTCCTTGCGCCCGTGGGTCTCGACGATGCCGATCACCACGTCAACGCCATCGGACATCTTGGCACGGCCCGATTCCAGCATCTCGTAGGTCTTGCCGACGCCGGGCGCGGCGCCCAGGAAGATCTTCAGACGGCCACGTGTCTCCTGGCGCGCTTTCTCTAGCAGCGCGTCGGGCGAGGGCCTTCCGACCTTGTCGCGGTTGTCTTCCGGCATGCGTGTCAATCTTTCTGAAGAGCAAGCCCCGGTGCGCGCAGACGCCCGGGGCCTTCAATTTTACTGAGAGATAGAAGCATCAAGAGACTGATTCAATGCCAGAACATTGACCGTGCGTTCACCGAGGAACCCAAGTTCGGGGTGATTGACGGCGGCATCGACAATCGTCTTGAGCTTTGCCTCATCCATGCCGCGCGCCTTGGCGACGCGCGGTATCTGGAAGTAGGCGGCTTCGGGTGAGATGTGCGGATCAAGGCCGCTGCCGGAAGCCGTCACGAGGTCGATCGGCACCTCCACATTCGGGTTGGTCGCCTTGGCTGCTTCGTAGTCAGTCTTCACGCGATCGATGAGCTTCTGACTGGTTGGGCCGAGGTTTGAACCGCTGGAGCTGGCGGCATTGTAGCCGTCGCCGGCTGCCGAGGGACGGCCGTGGAAGTAGTTCTCGCCGGTGAAGGCCTGGCCGATCAGGGTCGAGCCGATCACGTGGCCGTCCTTCTCGATCAGGCTGCCATTGGCTTGCGCGGGGAAGAGTGCCTGCGCAGCGCCCGTCATTGCGAGCGGATAGAGCAGTCCGGTGATGGCGGTGGTGGCAACGATCATTACTATTGCCGGACGAAGTTCTTTCAACATGATGTCAACTCCTTAGGCGAGACCGATGGCTGTGATGACCATGTCGATCGCCTTGATGCCGATGAACGGGACGATGATACCGCCGACACCGTAGATCAGCAGATTGCGGGACAAGAGCGCGCCGGCGCCGATTGCGCGGTATTTCACGCCCTTCAGGGAGAGCGGGATCAGCGCGACGATGATTAGCGCGTTGAAGATGATGGCCGACAATATGGCACTCTGTGGCGTGGCCAGTCCCATGATGTTCAGGACGCCAAGCTGCGGGTAGAAGGCCAGGAACATCGCCGGGATGATGGCAAAATACTTGGCGATGTCATTGGCGATCGAGAAGGTCGTCAACGCGCCACGGGTCATCAGCAGCTGCTTGCCGATCTCGACGATCTCGATGAGTTTCGTCGGATCGCTGTCGAGGTCGACCATGTTACCGGCTTCGCGTGCGGCGACCGTGCCGGTATTCATGGCCACGCCGACGTCGGCCTGGGCGAGGGCAGGGGCGTCGTTCGTGCCGTCGCCGCACATGGCGACGAGCTTGCCTTTGGCCTGCTCCTCGCGGATCAGCGAGAGCTTGTTCTCCGGTGTCGCCTGCGCCAGGAAATCGTCCACGCCGGCTTCGGCGGCGATTGCTGCTGCCGTCATCGGGTTATCGCCTGTTATCATGACCGTGCGGATACCCATCCGGCGCAGTTCGGCGAAGCGCTCGCGGATACCGCCCTTGACGATGTCCTTGAGCTGGATGATGCCGAGCAGCTTGCCGTCACGGGCGACTGCCAGCGGCGTGCCGCCTGCCTTGGCGATTTCGTCGGCAATTGCCTGCAATTCCCGCACGGTCTCGGTGTTGGTGCGGATGGCGATCGCTGCATTGCCTGAAGCCGCTGCCGATGCGGCGCCAACATAGGCGAGTACGGCATCGACGGCCCCCTTACGGATCGAAGAGCCCTCGACATCCACGCCGCTCATGCGCGTCTGCGCGGTGAAGGGCACGAAAGCGGCCTTCAGGCTGGCCATGTCGCGGCCACGGATGCCGTATTTCTCCTTGGCGAGCACGACGATCGAGCGGCCTTCCGGTGTTTCGTCGGCGAGCGATGCCAGTTGCGCGGCATCGGCAAGGTCCTGTTCGGAGATGCCGTGAACGGGGCGGAAGGACGTGGCTTGGCGGTTGCCAAGCGTGATCGTGCCGGTCTTGTCGAGGAGCAGCGTGTCGACGTCGCCGGCTGCCTCCACGGCGCGACCGGACATGGCCAGCACGTTAAAGCGTACCAGACGGTCCATGCCGGCGATGCCGATCGCCGAGAGAAGCGCGCCGATGGTCGTCGGAATCAGCGTCACGAAGAGCGCGACGAGGATGATGATCGGGATCGAGCCGCCGGCATAGCTTGCGAAGCTGGGGATGGTCGCGGTGGCCAGAACGAAGATCAGCGTCATGCCGGCAAGCAGGATGTTGAGGGCGATCTCGTTCGGGGTCTTCTGACGTTCGGCACCTTCGACGAGCGAGATCATGCGGTCGAGGAAGGTGTGCCCCGCGGCCGCGCTGATACGAACGCGAATCCAATCGGACAAAACCTGCGTACCGCCGGTAACGGCCGAACGGTCGCCGCCGGACTCGCGGATGACAGGGGCGGACTCGCCTGTTATCGCGGCCTCGTTGACAGATGCGACGCCCTCGATGACTTCACCGTCCGAGGGAATGATGTCGCCAGCCTCGACGAGGACAAGATCGCCGACCTTCAGGCTCGTGCCCGGAACGAGGCGGTAGCCGGTGCCGTTGTTGGCCGTCAGCAGTTTTGCCTGGGTTTCGGTGCGAGCCTTGCGCAGCGAGTCCGCCTGCGCCTTGCCGCGGCCTTCGGCAACGGCTTCGGCGAAGTTGGCAAAAAGCACGGTGAACCAGAGCCAAAGGTTGATCTGGAAGGAAAAGCCAAGATTTCCGCCGCCCGTGACGAGATCACGGACGAACAGGATCGTGGTCAGCGCCGAAACCGTTGCTACGACGAACATGACGGGGTTCTTGGCAAGGGTGCGCGGGTTCAGCTTCTTGAAGGCGGCGCCCGCGGCCGGAATGAGAATGCGAGAATCCATGATGCTCGCTGATTTTGCCTGGCTCATAAGAGACTCCAGCTTGAAAAGAGTAAGGCGACCGTGTTGCGATCAGCCGTGTAGGATCCGAAGTACCGCGGCGATGACGAGGAGGCCGGCGAGCATCACTAGAATGAGGTCGGAGGCGCGGGTCATCCGCTGGTTGTCAAGTCCCGGCGAACCGGGACGTGCGTTGAAGATTGCGAAGCTTGTGACGAAGGATCATTGCTTCACCTCAAAAGGTCTGGCCGGCGATCGTGACCAGGTGCTCGACAACCGGGCCAAGCGCCAGGGCCGGGAAGAAGGTCAGTCCGCCGACAATCAGGATCGTGCCCGTCAGGAGGCCTACGAAGAGCAGGCCATCCGTCGGGAACGTGCCTGCCGAGGCGGGGACGGTCTTCTTGGCGACCAGGGAGCCTGCGATTGCGAGCGCCGGGACGATCACCAGAAAGCGTCCCATCAGCATGCCGAGGCCGAGCGTGATGTTGTACCAGGGTGTGTTGCCGGTCAGGCCACCGAAAGCCGAGCCGTTGTTCGCCGCAGCGGACGTGTAGGCATAAAGGATCTCGGAGAAGCCATGTGGTCCTGCCGTGCCGATCGAGGCGACGGCGGAGGGCAGCACACTTGATATCGCGGTAAAGACCAGCATGGCGAGCGGCAGGCAAAGAATGGCAAGCACGGCCATCTTCATCTCCTTGGCTTCGATCTTCTTGCCAAGGTACTCGGGCGTGCGGCCGACCATCAACCCTGCGACAAAGATTGCGATGATCACGAAAAGCATGATGCCGTAGAAGCCCGCGCCAACACCGCCGACGATGACTTCGCCAAGCTGCATGTTGATGAGAGGGATCAAGCCGCCGAGTGCCGTGAAGCTGCCATGCATTGCGTTAACCGCACCGCAGGAGGCAGCGGTTGTTATGACCGCAAAGAGCGAAGACAACGTGACGCCGAAGCGCACTTCCTTGCCTTCCATGTTGCCGCCCTGCAGGCCGAAGGCGTGCATCAGCGGATTGCCTGCGGCTTCCGCCCAGTAGGTGACGCCGACGCCGACAATGAAGAGTACGCCCATGGTGGCGAGGATTGCCCAGCCCTGGCGCTGGTTGCCCACCATGCGTCCAAAGACATTCGTGAAGGCAGCACCGATTGCGAAGATCGAGACCATCTGGAGGAGGTTGGAAATCGCGTCGGGGTTTTCGAAGGGGTGCGCGGAGTTGGCGTTGAAGAAGCCGCCGCCGTTGGTTCCGAGCATCTTGATGGCAAGCTGCGAGGCCACCGGTCCAAGAGCAATCGTCTGCTTGGCGCCTTCGAGCGTCGTCGCGTCGACATAAGGGCCGAGCGTCTGCGGCACGCCGAGGTAGACATAGACCAGCGTCAGCACGATGCAGATCGGCAGGAGAATGTAGAGCGTCGCACGGGTCATATCGACCCAGAAATTGCCGACCGCCTTACCGGATGCGCGCGAAAAGGCGCGGATCAGGCCGATGGCGATTGCCATGCCGGTCGCGCCAGATACGAAGTTCTGCACGGTGAGGCCAGCCATCTGCGTGAGATAGGACATCGTGCTTTCGCCGCCGTAGTTCTGCCAGTTGGTGTTGGCGACGAAGCTTGTGGCGGTGTTGAAAGAGAGTTCGGGGCCAACCGCAGCCATTCCGGCCGGGTTCAGGGGCAAGATGTCCTGCATACGCAGCAGCGCGTAGAGGACGATGAAGCCGAGCAGGTTGAACATCAGCATGGCGAACGCATATGAAGTCCAGTGCTGTTCGTCGCGTTCGCTGGTGCCTGCAAGCGCATAAAGTCCCCGTTCAATCGGAACGAGGACGGGTGAGAGAAACGTGCGTTCGCCATTGAAGACGCGTGTCATGTAACCGCCGAGCGGTTTGACGAGCACAATGATGATCCCACAGTAAAGCAGGATCTGAAGCCATCCGTTGAGGGTCATGGGAGGTAACTTTCAATACCCGATTTGTTTCGCCGGTCGCGCCTTGGGAGGAGGCGCGATGCTAGAAGCGTTCGGGGCGAATGAGAGCGTAGGTGAGGTAAACCGTGAGGAACACGGTGACGGCACTACTGAGAATATAGTCGAGTGTCATGGCGCTTCTCCGGTTAAAGTCGGTCGCAGGCTTTGGTGTAAGCAAAGCAGAGGGCGAAAAAAACGACTGCTGTGGCGAGTAGAACTATGTCCATCATCGATCGTGACTCCTGTTGTTCTTCTGGAGTCAGACAAGACAAAGGGCGCCATCCTCAGGATGGCACCTTTTATGCTTTCTGGCTGGAGATGATCCTTGGATCTCTCGGACATTAATATGCGGTCGAACCGCATAAGCGTTCGAGATCGGCGGCGGGCCGCGGATATAAAAATCTTATAAATGCCGATGGAAGAAAAATGCCTCGCCGAAGCGAGGCTAGTCCAAGGCCGCTTCGGGGAAAAGAAGAAGCGGCGCGGTTGTTGTATTGCTGGTGCGCTCGACTGCAAAGCGCACTTTCGAGCTTTTCGGTACGCCTGACGAGGATTGAGTGAAGGGCGTCAATTGCCCGCGTGGCAACCTTTCAGATTCCGAACGACGTTTCTGCCCCGTCGCAGCGCCGTGAAGGCAGCACCGATCGTAATCAGCCAGAGGGCAGCGAGTAGAACCTGATCGTGCCCGCTCCAAAACGGCTCGAGGATCGAGAGGATTGCCGCAGCCGTGATTGTCGCCATTCGGTGTTGTTTTGCCATCGGGCCGGAGAAGTCGCTCGGCGTCCCGGTTGCTCGACCGAGCTCGCGAACATAGGCCGTCAATACGGCAAAAGATGCCGCCGCCCAGCCAAGGCCGGGCGATCCGATGCCATACCCAACACCGGCCAGGATCAGGATGTCGGCGACGCGGTCGGGGAATTCGTTCCAGAAGGGGCCGTCCGCTGCGCCCTTGCCGCCCTCAACGGCAACCATACCGTCGAAGAGATTGCACAACAGCCGCAATTGGCAGAACGCGGCCGCGAGAACGAGGAGGAGCGGTCTTGTCCACCCGTCATCCCGTCCCGCAAGGAAGAACGCGCCGCCGGCCAATGCCGCGGCGACCATGCTTGCCTGAGAGATTTGGTTCGGCGTGACCGACCGTGTCGCCAGCCATTTCGCAATGCGCTTTGCCCATTGCGTGTCTCTGCTTGCCAGCGGCCGGCGATCGCCCGTTTCCGTCATGCCACGATCCTCTCTTGGTAGACAAAGTAATTGTAGACTGCCGCGTAGGTCGTCGAGACGGTTAGCGGCACCGCTATGGTTTTCAGGATTTCCGGGGTGCCGCTCAACGCATGGATCGAGATCAGCACGGCAGTCGATGCCAGACATGCGATCAGCGGCGGTGCCCAGAGACCGGCGCGCCCTCTGAACTGTTTTGCGAGCCGCTCGATAACCGTCTTGAGAAAGAAGGTGAGGCCGGCCGAGAGTGCGCCCTGCACAAGGCCGGCAAATAGGGCTCGCTGCAGCGGGTGGCTGCTGTTGGCGAAGACCGCCCAGCCGCCCATGGCGACAAATGCGAAAAGCACATGCATCGCACTGCTCTGGGCCAGCCGACGGACCAGCGCGATCATGTGGTCGACCACCAGTAGCGGACAATATGAAAGAAGATCGGTGCGGAAAAGACGACGGAATCGAGCCGGTCGATCAGTCCGCCGTGGCCTTCGATCAGGTGACCCCAGTCCTTGACGCCACGATCCCGCTTGATCGCCGACATGACGAGGCCGCCGAAAAAGCCCATCATGGTGATAACGAAAGCCATGACCCCGGCCTGGAGCGGCGTGAAAGGTGTGATCCACCATAAGGCGGCACCGATCAACGTCGCGCTCAAGACGCCCCCGACAAAGCCTTCCACGGTCTTTGAAGGCGACAGGCTTGGTGCGATTTTTGTTCGACCGAACAGCTTGCCCCAGACATATTGGAGCACGTCGCTGAGCTGCACGATGATCACCAGGAAAGCGATCAGCAGAACGTTGCGGCCTTCGTAGCCGGGAATCGTCAGCGTCAGCAGCGCCGGAACGTGGGAGGCGCAGAATACGCAAATCATCAGCGCCCATTGGACTTCGGCAATGCGTATCAGGAAACGCTCGGTATCGCCGCGCAGTACGGAGATGATCGGCATCAAGAGGAACGCGTAGACCGGAATGAAGATCGAGAAGATGCCGTATTGCCTCTCCCACAACAGCCAATACTGCAGCGGCAGGACGACGAAGAAGGCGGCTGCGAGCGCCCAGTGATCGGCGCGTTTGGTGTCGGTCAGCGTAATGAACTCGCGTAGTGCTGCGAAAGAGCAGAAGCCAAACAGCAGCAGCACGCCGATCCGACCGGCAAGAAAGGCAAGGCCGATCAGGATGGCCATGATCCACCACGCCTTGATGCGTGCGTTCAGGTTCTCGATCGCGGCATTCGACTGGCCGGCCGGCAGTCGCCGGTGCAGCAGGTAGCCGATGGTCGACGAAACAATCAGGAGCGTGAAGATGCCAAGGACGAGTGTCCACAGGTCGGCGTTCGCTGCATTCATTCTTTACCGCCCAGGTGTTTTGGTGACAGATCGAGCAGCGCCGTCCGCGCCCTGTCGAGGAAGGTTTCCTTGTTCTCGCCGGCGTCGATGCGAATGGCGTTGCCGAAGGTCACGGTGCAGATGAAGGGGATCGGGACGATCTCGCCTTTTGGCATGACCCGATTGAGATTGTTGATCCAGACCGGCACAAGCTGAATGTTCGGCCGGGTCGAGGCGAGATGGAACAGTCCGCTCTTGAACGGCAGCAGCGGCGCATCTGTCTGGTTGCGCGTTCCTTCGGGAAAGAGGATCAGCGACGCTCCGGAATCGACCACTTCGGCCATGACTTCAATCGGATCGCGTGTGCGCTTGTCGCGGTCCCGCTCGATAAGAACTGCGTCGAAGACGTTGCAGCCGATGAAGCGGTTGATCGATGACTTCAGCCAATATTCCGCGCCAGCGACGGGGCGTGTCTTCCGTCTCAAGCTCGGCGGAAGGACGGCCCAGACCAGGATGAAATCGCCATGGCTGGAGTGATTGGCGAAGTAAACACACTGGCCCTGGGGAATGCCGTCATTCGGCCAGATAGCGCGAACCGCGGTAATGGCGCGCGCGAACACCACGATTGCCGCCGCAACAGGCTTCGCAACTACACGTCTCACTGATTTCAGCCCCCTCGCTGCATCAATAAAGCAGCCTGCAGAAGCCTAGCGGCATTTCCGATGGTTCGGAAGTCCTGCTTGTGGCGGAGACCGTGTCGATGCCCGCTTTGACCGCCGCGATGAATTGAACGCCGCGTTTGTGGGGGCGAAGAGGAAAGCGTTAACCATGGTCAGCTAGGAATGAGTCGGACGCAACGGAATGAGTCGATGTCAGTACAGTCAAACAAGAATCTGCAAGCAATGACGACAAGCGAGATCGTACTTTTCCCGGTCGCTTCACGCGCCGGAGACATTGAACGGTGCGCGACCGAACTGGACCGTCGCCACGGCGAGGATGCAGTACGCTTCTGGAAGACAGAATGCCGCCGGCTGGCTGATGAGCTGACGTCGCTTGGCTGCTCCGAAGCTAAGGTCCGCGAACAGGTCATGACGTTTCAGGCCGAGGTACAGGCCGAGCTGGTTCGCCGTCATCAAGTGCGGGCAATCGCCGAAAGCCGCAGTGGCCGCGCCATAAAGCGCTAGCGTCATAGGTGGCTCATATCGCCACTTGGGCCGTCGATTTTGTCGGACGGCCCTGAGCGGTTGAACGCGTCGTCCCGGCGGCGAATTCTTTCCATATTTTGCGCAGGATGAACCGTCTTGGTTCAGAAATTCCGCGCGCCCGGTGCTAGCATCCCTTTATTCTCACGCGGATCTCTAAAGATCCCGTGCGTCGCCTATCTCGGGAGGAAGGGCGGATGCCGGCCGAAGATCGATCGAATAGTCGCTGGGGCAAACTGGCGGTCCGAAACGTCTGGCCGACCGGAAATGCTTGCCATTTTCGCGTTCTTCAACGAGATTTATCAGGCCGACCGGCAGTGGAGGAGCTGCCGACAAGATACGCGCGTGAAGAACAATGACGGGAGAATGACGACACACGCATACCGGACGCTGTTGTAGTCGCGCGCCGGACTTGGGAGGGAAGGCATGTATTCCGGTGGTTTGAGATTTGGTCTGGCGGACGAGATCGAGGCGCTCCGCGACAGCGTTCGACGTTTCGCGACGGAGCGCATTGCACCGCTCGCTGCCGAGACGGACAGCAGCAACAGTTTTCCAACGCCACTCTGGCGCGAGATGGGTGAGATGGGACTGCTCGGGATCACGGCCGAGGAGGCCTATGGCGGCGCCGGCTTGGGATACTTGGCCCATTGCGTCACGATGGAGGAAATCAGCCGCGCTTCCGCCTCCGTCGGCCTCAGCTACGGCGCCCATTCCAACCTTTGCGTCAATCAGATCAGCCGCAATGGAACGGACGAGCAGAAGTCGCGTTATTTGCCGAAGCTCATCTCCGGCGAACATGTTGGCGCACTCGCCATGTCCGAGCCGGGCGCCGGATCCGACGTCGTTTCGATGAAGCTTCGGGCGAAGAAGCGAGGCGACAGCTACCTCCTCAACGGCAACAAGATGTGGATCACCAACGGCCCGGATGCCGATGTGCTGGTGGTTTACGCGAAGACAGACCCTGATGCGGGTCCGCGTGGCATCACGGCTTTCCTCGTCGAGAAAGGCTTCAAGGGCTTTTCAACTGGCCCGAAGCTCGACAAGCTTGGCATGCGCGGCTCCAACACCTGCGAATTGATCTTCGAGGACTGCGAGGTTCCCGTGGCAAATGTGCTGGGCACACTCGGCGGTGGTGCGCGCGTTCTGATGTCGGGGCTCGACTATGAACGTGTCGTCCTCTCCGCTGGACCGATCGGCATCATGGCCGCCTGCATGGATGTCGTCGTGCCCTATCTTCACGAAAGAAAGCAGTTCGGCCAGGCGATCGGCGAATTCCAGCTGATGCAGGGAAAACTCGCCGATATGTACGTGACCATGAACACGGCGCGCGCCTATGTCTACGCGGTTGCGGCGGCCTGCGATCGCGGCGAGACGACACGCAAGGATGCTGCCGGCTGCATTCTTTATGCCGCCGAGAAGGCAACGCTGTTGGCGCTTGAGACAATCCAGGCGCTCGGGGGGAATGGCTACACGAACGATTATCCCGCCGGCCGGTTGCTGCGTGACGCCAAGCTCTACGAGATCGGTGCCGGAACCTCTGAGATCAGACGCATGCTGATTGGCCGCGAGCTCTTTTCCGAAACGGCCTGATCCGAACGTTTCATCCGACAACCATCCTGGTGACCAATGACGGTTTTGAAGTCGCAGATTTCGACGAATTCGGAGAGCTTCAGGACAAATCGCGCGGCGATGGCCGAAGCTATCCGTGCCATCGAGGACGCAGCCTTGAGTGCGGCGAATGGGGGCGGACTTGCAGCGCGCGAGCGTCACGTTGCCCGCGGCAAGATGCTACCACGGGATCGGATCGCCGCCCTGCTCGATCCCGCTACGCCTTTTCTCGAAATCGGATTGACCGCAGCCCACGGCATGTACGGCAATGAGGCGCCGGGTGCTGGGCTGATAACCGGCATCGGCCGCGTTTCAGGGCGCGATTGCATGATCGTCTGCAACGACGCGACCGTCAAAGGCGGCACCTACTTTCCGATGACGGTAAAGAAGCACCTGCGCGCGCAGGAAGTCGCGGCCCAGAACAATCTGCCCTGCATTTACTTGGTGGATTCGGGCGGCGCGAACTTGCCGAACCAGGACGAGGTCTTTCCGGATCGCGATCATTTCGGCCGGATATTCTACAATCAGGCCAATATGTCGGCGGTAGGAATTCCACAGATCGCCGTCGTCATGGGCTCGTGTACGGCAGGTGGTGCCTACGTGCCTGCCATGTCCGACGAGGCAATCATCGTCGAGGGGCAGGGGACGATCTTTCTCGCCGGCCCGCCGCTGGTGAAGGCCGCAACCGGCGAAGTCGTTTCGGCCGAGGACCTTGGCGGTGGCGATGTGCACACAAGGCTCTCCGGTGTCGCAGACCATCTTGCGCGAGATGACGCGCATGCCCTGGCATTGGCGAGGCGCGCCGTCGCCAATCTCAATCGATCCAAGGGGGGTGGCGTCGAGCGCCAGGCGGTTGAGGCACCACTGTTCGATCCCTCGGAAATCGCAGGGATCGTCCCGGCCGACCTGCGCGTGCCCTACGACGTGCGCGAAGTTATCGCCCGTATCGTCGACGGCTCGCGTTTCGATGAATTCAAGGCGCGCTACGGGACGACGCTGGTCTGCGGCTTTGCACATGTCCATGGTATCCCGGTGGGCATTGTCGCCAACAACGGCGTGCTGTTCTCCGAGTCGGCCCTGAAGGGCGCCCATTTCGTGGAACTCTGCTCGCAGCGCAGGATACCGCTCGTCTTCCTGCAGAACATCACCGGCTTCATGGTTGGCCGCAAATACGAGACCGAAGGCATCGCGAAGAATGGTGCGAAGCTCGTTACCGCGGTCGCAACGACCGGCGTGCCAAAGGTGACGATGCTGGTTGGCGGTTCCTTCGGTGCGGGCAACTATGGGATGGCCGGTCGCGCCTTCTCGCCGCGCTTTCTCTGGACATGGCCGAACAGCCGCATCTCGGTCATGGGCGGAGAGCAGGCGGCCGGCGTGCTTGCGACTGTGCGGGGCGAGGCGCTCTCCCGTGCCGGCACGCCATGGACACCGGAGGAGGAGACCAGTTTCAAGCAGCCGGTGCTCGATCTTTTCGAACGGCAAAGCCATCCGCTCTACGCGTCGGCGCGGCTATGGGACGATGGGGTGATCGACCCGGCCAAGAGCCGCGACGTGCTCGGTCTCTCGCTGTCTGCGGCGCTGAATGCACCGATTGAAGAGACGCGCTTCGGCCTGTTCCGGATGTGAGGTAGCGATGTTCCAGAAAATTCTCATCGCAAACCGTGGCGAGATTGCTTGCCGGGTGATCCGAACCGCCAGGCGCATGGGGATCGCCACGGTGGCGGTCTATTCGGATGCCGATGTTGGGGCGCTGCACGTCGAGATGGCCGACGAAGCGGTTCGGCTGGGGCCCGCGAGCGCGCAGGAGAGTTACCTCTCGATCGAGCGGATCCTTTCTGCGGCGCAGCGAACTGGCGCCGAAGCCATTCATCCTGGTTACGGGTTTCTCTCGGAGAATGCAGACTTCGCCGCAGCCGTAGAGGCGGCAGGCATTGTCTTCATTGGGCCGCAGCCGTCGTCCATTCGTGCCATGGGATTGAAGGATGCCGCAAAGGCGTTGATGGATCAGTCGGGCGTGCCGGTCGTTCCCGGCTACCATGGCGAGGAACAAGACGACGGGTTTCTCGCCGATCAGGCGACCCTGATCGGGTACCCCGTGCTGATCAAGGCACGCGCGGGTGGCGGCGGCAAGGGCATGCGCCGCGTCGACAGCGAGGAGGATTTTCCCGAAGCACTTGCTGCTGCGCGGCGAGAGGCGAAGGCCGCATTCGGCGACGATGCCGTTCTGATCGAGCGCTACCTCATTCGGCCGCGCCATATCGAGGTTCAGATCTTCGGCGATCGGCACGGCAATGTTGTGCATCTTTTCGAACGTGATTGTTCGCTCCAGCGCCGCCATCAGAAGGTGATCGAAGAAGCGCCGGCGCCGGGAATGACGCCGGAGATGCGTCGTGCCATGGGTGAAGCCGCGGTACGCGCGGCGCGTGCCATTTCCTATCGTGGTGCCGGCACCGTCGAGTTCATCGCGGATGTCTCGAACGGCCTCTGGCCGGATCGTTTCTATTTCATGGAGATGAATACCCGTCTTCAGGTCGAGCATGCCGTTACCGAAGCGATTGCGGGGGTCGATCTCGTCGAGTGGCAATTGCGTGTGGCGTTCGGCGAGCCGCTGCCGAAGAAGCAGTCGGAGCTTGAGATCTATGGCTGGGCCTTCGAGGCCCGGATCTACGCGGAGGATGCGGCCAAAGGCTTCCTGCCCGCGACGGGGACGATCAGGCATCTGGATTTTCCGGAGGTTACGGCGCGGATCGATGCCGGGATCCGTCCGGGCGATACCGTGTCGGCTCACTACGATCCCCTGATCGCCAAGATGGTCGTACACGGGCCCAGCCGGAGTGTCGCCCTGTTGCGACTGACCAGGGCCTTGCAGAGCTCGCATGTCGTCGGTGTCACCACCAATCTCGACTTCCTCGCCAGATTGAGCGAGCAGGACGAATTTGTCGCTGGCCATCCGGATACCGGGCTGATCGATCGCAATCTTCAATCTCTGACCGCGCTCGAGCCGCCTGCGGACACGGTGATCGCGCTTGCTGGCGTGTTGTCACTGGGTACGCTTGCGCGATCATCGGATGGCGATCCCTGGCTGACGCTGGGACATTGGCAGCTTTGGAGCGAGATGCAGCGCATCGTCGTTCTGACCTATGAAGGAGGGCATTCAACGCTACGGATTGCGGCCAAGGGTTTCGATTTCTTCGCCGTGCATGATGGACGGCGGGTCATTCCCGTGAAGATCGTCAGCCGGCAGGACGATGGTTGCCGGGTGGAGGTCGATGCCCGGCAGGTGCAGGTCAAGGCCAGTATGGCGGCGCATCACCTGGTCGTCAGCGTCGACCGCCGAACGCATGTGTTCCATCTCGGTAACCCGCTCGATTTCAGTGCCACGGATGTTGCTGATGGCAACAGACTGATCGCGCCGATGCCGGGCTTTGTGAAGATCGTGCGGACGAGTTCGGGGGCGGAGGTCGCCAAGGGTGATGCGCTTGTCGTCATGGAAGCCATGAAGATGGAGCTGACGCTTGTCGCAGCCCGCGATGGGACGGTGGAAGCCGTCGAGGTGAGCGAAGGGCAGCAAGTCGACGAAGGCGCCGTACTTCTGACGCTGCGGGTAGAGGAGACGTGATGCAGCCCGGAGAATCGTCATTGCTGCCCCGGGACGTCTCGATCGTCGAGATGGCACCGCGCGATGGCCTCCAGAACGAGAAGAACCTGATCCCGACGGCGACGAAGATTGCCCTCATCGACATGATCTCGGAATGTGGTTTCGAGCGGATCGAGGCGACGAGCTTTGTCAGCCCGAAGTGGGTGCCGCAACTTGCTGACGCCGCCGAAGTGATGGCCGGCATCAAGCGCAGGCCGGGGGTCCGCTATGCCGTTTTGACCCCGAATATGAAGGGGTTTGAGGCTGCAATGGCCGCGGGCGCGGACGAAGTCGCGATCTTTGCGTCCGCCTCGGAGAGCTTCTCGCAACAGAATATCAACTGTTCCATCGCCGAGAGTATCGAACGCTTCAAGCCGGTTGCCGAAGCAAGCCGTGCACGTGGCGTTCCAATGCGTGGCTATGTCAGCTGCGTGGTCGAATGTCCCTATGAGGGGGCCATTTCGCCGGATGCGACGGCGCGCGTTGTCGAGAGCCTGCATGCATTGGGCTGCTACGAGATCAGTCTCGGCGACACGATCGGCAAGGGACGACCGGAAGAGGTCGATCAGATGCTGGTAACGGTCCTCTCCTGTGCGCCGGCGACGATGCTTGCGGGTCATTTCCACGACACCGACGGCTGGGCCTTGGACAATATCGGGGTTTCCTTGAAGCACGGGCTGCGGGTTTTCGACGCGTCGGTCGGCGGATTGGGCGGTTGCCCCTATGCTCCGGGCGCAAAGGGCAATGTCGATACTTTGGCTGTCGCTGAGTTCCTTACCCGCAAGGGCTATCGGACCGGGCTCGCGCCCGAGAAGCTGGAAGAGGCCGCCGATTTTGCCCAGAGCCTAAGGAGCGAGGCATAATGCCGAAAACGCTGATGATTTCGATCGACGAACGCGGCGTTGCGCGGCTTACGCTCACCCGTGAGGACAAGCACAATGCCATGTCCGCCGAAATGATCGACGAGTTGACGGAGGCCGCAAGCGCGCTCGGGTCGGATGGACGGGTGCGAGTCGTCGTGCTTGCTGGAGCGGGCAAGAGCTTCTGTGCCGGCGGTGACCTGGAGTGGATGAGAGCCCAGTTCAAGGCGAGCCGGGCGGAGAGAATCGCCGAAGCGCGGCGGCTGGCGATGATGTTCAAGGCCCTGAACGAGCTTCCGAAGCCGCTCATTGGCTGCGTCCACGGGAGCGCCTTTGGCGGCGGTATCGGGCTGATCAGCGTCTGCGATACAGTGATTGCCTCGGAGGCGGCGCGCTTCGGCCTGACGGAAGTTCGGCTTGGGTTGATACCGGCAACGATCAGCCCTTACGTCGTAGCGCGGATCGGCAGCTCTGCGGCACGATCCCTCTTCGTCTCCGGTCGAACCTTCGATGCTGCCCATGCCAAATCCATCGGTCTCGTCGCCTCTGTTGTTCCCGCTGCGAACCTCGACCGTGCTGTCGACCTCGAGATCGCGGAATTCATCGCGGCCTCACCGGAGGCAGCGACACGCGCCAAGGCCCTTGCGCTGTCTCTTGCGCCGCCCATCACGGAAGAGATCATCGAGAGCGTGATTTCCCAGCTTGCAGATAGCTGGGAGACCACAGAGGCGCAGGCGGGCATAACCGCCTTCTTCGAAAAGCGGCGGTCGAATCCATAACGGGAAGCTTCGAGACCGGTCAGTGGCGGCACGGTGAAGGCGGCGTGTGAGGTCGGATGGCCGAGAGGGCGCGCCAGTTATCCGACATTCGAAGCCAGCTGTGTGTGTACTGGTGCCGTATCCTTCGCCGTTGGAGGAACTGAAACTCGTCCGCGCGGTCAAGTGCGATTGTAAGGGGGACTTGTTCCAGCCAATGTGCTCCCTTCCAGCCTCGAAGAGATACCTTTCCGGGACACCTTTGCGTCATCTGCAAAACGACATAGCTCATCGTTGAACCTGGTAGGGTTCTCCAAAAAAGGTGCGTGCCCCGTTGCCGCATACCACGATGCCGTGGCTTCAGGACATAACGCTAGAAGGTGCCGCCCCATCGCCGGCAGGATCACCGTGTCCTCTTGGCCGTGCGTGACAAGGACGGGCACCGCAAGAGCGGTCAGTACATCGTCAGAATCGATCTCGCGGGCCAGCAGCGCAGCCCGGATTTTCGCTGGCACGGCCATGTTCCAGCAGATCGCCGTTTCGAATACCTCGGAAGGCAGTTGCGAATAAGTACACCCGCGCACGAAATTGCGGATTGCTTCGATGTTGCCAGGCAGGTCCTCGCTCGTGGCACCAATTACATGATCAAGGAAGCCCGGGCCAATCAAGGTGCCGAACCCGGCGTTATTGAGCGTGGTCGCCGCGCCTACAAAGTTGATGCCCGCAACCTTCGCCGTTCCATGGGCGCGGAGGTAGTCGCAAATAATGAAGCCGGCGTAGGACCAGCCCACAAAAACGGTACTGCCGAGGTTGAGTTGATCTACGACAGCGGCGATATCGTCGGCCCAAAGCTGCGGCTCAGTATAATACTCCGTTTCGAGCGGGGCCTCCGACATGCCGTGACCGCGCAGGTCCAGGGCTACGAGGCGAAAATCCTCGGCAAGCATGCTCTCATACTGGTTCTTCCAGCAGAGATGGTTCTGTGACCACCCGTGGATGAAGAGGATCGAAGGAGCGTCCTCTTTTCCCCACTCGCGAACATGCAGTCGCAATCCTGCGCCGCCGGTTACAGTGTGAACCTTCATCGTCGTGCCTCCTCGTCAGCGTCGAGAACTGTAGGAAGCACTTTATTCTGCCGGCGTGAGAAGGAGTGTGGGAGGAATCGTTGAAAATGCCGGGCGGATCGTTGAAAATGCGCCCCTCGGGTGCGATCGCGCTTGAACGAGAGGCGGGAGCCAAACTCGGTTGATAGCGTCTCCAAGACCGTCGGGCGCGCCAAGGCGCCAGTCACAAGGCTACGCTGTTTCGGCGACGAAGCGCGTTACTTCACGAACAAACCGCTCAAAGGCGGGTTCGTTGGCGAGGAGAATGTGGTTGGCGCTATCGAGATCGACAAATCGAGCCCCGGGGATGCCGGTCGCAAACTCCCTTCCGCACTGAAAGGGAACGACCATGTCTTTTCTTGCGTGCAAGACCAGCGTCGGAATCGTCACCTGCGACAGGACATCCGAAACGTCGATCTCTCCGAACGCCTCGTGCAGGCGACCTGCGTTGCTGGGCAAGACAGAAATGCGTTGCAATTCGTCAAACCAATCCATCTGCACCTCGTCCGCCCCTGGAATGAACATTGCAGTGAACAGATGTCGAAAAACCGGATTGTTCTGACCCCATCCTTCCCTGATCAAAGCGGTCATTGCCTCATGCGTGGCCACCTCATGGCTGTCGCTTCGCTTTCGCCAGCCTTTTACAAATCCTCCGTACAGGATGAGCCCCGAAACCCGTTCGGGGTGTCGGACAGCGTAGGCAACGGAGACGGCACAGCTTTGCGATACGCCCAGCAGCGTGAACCGATCGAGGCCCGCCGCGTCGACCACGCTCTCCAGGTCCGCAATCATCGCCGCAAACGAGATATCCTCGGCAATCCAGTCCGAGAGTCCGGTGCCGCGCTCGTCGTAGCGTATCAGCTTCGTCTTCTCCGACAGGGCGTCGATCCAATGCGTCCACACCGGACTTTCCCAATCATACTGGAGATGCGACATCCAATGTGCGGCTTTTACGATCGGTGATCCCCGCCCACACACCGCGTAAGCGATTGTTACCCGATCCGCGGTTTTGCAGAAGCGAATTTCCTGCGATCTTTTGCTGGGCGTCACTGCTGGCCACGGGACATCCGTTTCAAAGTTCCGCGAGATGAAAGCTGATCCAGGCTGTGAAGGTGGAAGTGACCGGAGTGGGACATCGCGAGACCCGTTGCTCACGCCGGAGACTGAAGGCTCCGGCCACTGTTCGGGGCGATCGACGGCTGCAATCTCGTTGGTAAGGCGATCGAGCACTAGGGAATAGACGTTTACTCGCTCAGGTCGGTCTTGCAGGCGTCGAACAAGGGCGCGCAGAATCTCCATGTGCACCCGAAGCGCAATATCCCGGTGACATAGCCGCCACGCTTCAAAGTTTGGGCAGTGCGGGAGGCATAGGCCATCGAGAAATTCTCCACGAAATGTCGCGGCAAGCGACTCCAATCTCTCCGTGTCCAAGCGGTCGAGGTCCGCGGGCCTCAGAGAAGCCATACCCTTGAAGTCCACCTCGACCGTCTGGGGGCTGAGGAGAACGGAGTTGTGGTCCGCATGCAGACGCACATGACCTTCCGTATTCACGATTGGCCTCAGCTTGTGAAGGCTCCACCTTAAGGAAGCCCGAGGGTCGTCCGGAACTTCCCAGAACATCTTGCAAAGATGCTCGCGACGTTGGGCTCTTCCGACGACAGCCAAATAGGCAAGAAGGGCACGGGTTTTCTTTGACTGCGGCAGAGGCAAAAGCTGTCCCTGCTGCGTGACGTTAAGTTCGCCCAATACCTTGATGGTTAGCTGGCCGACCATGATACACTAACCCAACGGAGTGCTCAGCCGACAGCTTAGAGCAATGCAGCTCAAGATAAAATCGGCTTCGCCTACCGTTCGGCGAGCTACGAGCGCGGGCAGCCGCAAGTGTATCCGATGGGGCCGCAGGCAGTCACGAGATCTCGCTTGCCGAACTCGGTTCGGTTTACCGCCTGCCACGCCATCGGATAGAGCTATTTTCCGTCGGTCCTTCCCGATAGTTTTGCGGCAGTCTTTGCCTTCCCTTGTAAGTCGGCCTCATCGGCAAGAATGGCGGCGGTCTCGTTCAGCAAGACGTCTTTTGCGTTCTTGCGGGCATTTTCCATGGCAATATCAGCGCTCAGGCTGCGCTCGTTTGACTGCAGTCCATCATCTGAACCAGGATCTTCGCTATCGCTTGCTTGCGCTTGAGACTTGAGCCGCTCCTCGCGAGCAGCCGCTTCCTTGCGACGTTCGGCTTCATTCAGGGAGATAACCCCTTTCTCGCGTTGCGCCTTCAGGTCAGCAATGTCTTTCAACAGTCGTTGGAAGTCCGGGTCGCTCTCGACCCGTGCATCATGGCGGCTTTGCAACGTCGGCAGCGATGCCCCTACAACGTTTGCCGGCGTATAGTTGGCAGGCTTGATTTGCGCCCAGGGCAGGGCGTTATCATAACTGGTCTCGCCGAAGCTTGTCGGATCCGAGAACCCCGGCAAGCTGATATCAGGCGTCACGCCCCGCAGCTGCGTCGTACCGCCGTTGATCCGGAAAAACTGGGCAATCGTCACTTTCAGCTCGCCGAATTCCGGTTTGCTGTTGCGAACCATGTCATCAAGATCGACGACGGTTTGAACGGTACCTTTACCGAAGCTTGGTTCGCCGACGATCACGCCTCGACCGTAATCCTGGATCGCCGCGGCAAAGATCTCCGACGCCGATGCTGATCCGCGATTGATCAGGACGCCCACGGGGCCTGTCCAGATTGGCGCCTTAAAATCAGCGCGTCTCACCGCGACCTTGCCGTCGCTGCCGCGTTGTTGAACGACCGGACCCTTGCCGATGAACAGACCGGTCAAATCGACCGCTTCGTCTAGTGAGCCGCCGCCATTGTTGCGCAGGTCAATAAGAACGCTGTCGACCTTTTCTTGCTCCAGTTCGCCGAGAAGCTTTGCGACGTCGCGGGTTGCGCTCTTATAGTCCTTGTCGCCTTTGCGCTTGGCTTCAAAATCCTCATAGAATGCCGGTAGGGTGATCACCCCGACTTTACGCGTGGCGTCGCCCACTTTCACGGGCAGCACGGTCTTGCTGGCAGCCTGCTTCTCGAGGCTGATTTTGTCGCGCACCAGGCTGATAGTGCGATGGGTGGCATCTGCTCCGGCATCCGCCGGCAGGACGTCCAAGCGCACGACGGAGCCTTTCTTGCCTCGTATCAATTGCACGACTTCATCGAGGCGTGTACCCATCACGTCCTTTATCGCCCCGTCCTTGCCTTGACCGACACCGGTGATGCGGTCTCCAACCGAGAGCTTACCGGATAGCTGCGCCGGCCCCCCAGGCACGAGTTCACGGATTGTCGTGTAGTCGTCGCGTTCCTGCAGCACCGCACCGATGCCAACCAGCGAAAGCTTCATCGCGATATCGAAGTCGGCGGAAGCGGTCGCGCCGAAATAGTCCGTGTGCGGGTCGACCGAGGTCGTATAGGCGTCCATGAACGACTGGAAAACATCATCGCTCTTGTACTTGTAAGCGCGCTCGAGCGTGTTTGCGTACCGTTTGTCGAGCGTCTCGCGAATAGCCGCGTCGGCTTTACCGCCTAGTTTCAACCGCAACCAGTCGCTTTTGACGCGCTTGCGCCAAAGCTCGTTGCTGTCGGCTTCCGACTGCGGCCAAGGTTCCTTATCGCGCAGGACGGAAAAATCTTCCTTCGCACCGAAATCGAAGTCCTGCTTAATCAAGGTGCGCGCGTAGTTCATGCGGTCGACAACGCGCTTCTCATACACGTTGAAGATCGCAAACGGGATCTTCAAGTCCTCCCGTTTGATGGAATCGTCGATCTCGTTCCGTTCAGACATGAACTTGTCGATATCCGCTTGCAGAAAGAGCATGTGGTCCGGATCGAGGGACTTGATGTACCGATCCAGGACCTTGGCCGACAAGGCGTCGTCAAGAGGAATGGGTTTATAGCTGAACCGCGTGAGGAATTGCGCACTTAGCTGAGCGGCTTGTGCCTGTTGCTTTTGCGGCTGCAAAACAGGCGGGGACGCGACGTCAGCATATGCAGGCTGTACGATTGCAAGAACTGCACCAAGGAAAACATAGGTTATGCGCATTCAGCGTTGATCCAATTCTTAAGGCCGAGAGTCAATGTGCGATCTAGGTCAAGCAAATTATGGTTTTTTGACAATCGAATCGATCAAATCGCCAATTTCCTGCGGCGGAAAGTCCGTTCGACGGACAGTAAGTGCACCCGTCGCCGGGGTATTGCTGGGAGGAGCCGGAGATTCTGGCAAGCTTTTTTTGTGAGAAAGGTGAAACCATGCTGGTGCACCCCCGCCCCTCCGCAACCGTTCATCTTCGTCACAGTGGAGATCGTAAACCAGCAGATCCGATAGAGGACGGATTCCACAAAGAATGAGTTGACCGTTTTCGATGGCGGGACGACACTTGCAACCTGCAGCAAGGTGGGAGAGAGCGAACGATGGACGAGCAAGACCGCTGGCGTCACATGGCAAGCGCGCCGAAAGACGGCAGTCGGATCCTCGTTACGATCCGCCAGTCCGAACAGGGGCCGGCAGAAGTCGACCTCGCCTATTGGTCGAATGGCGATCAGTTCGGTGCGGAAGGCTGGCGTGCCTCTGATTCCTCGCCAGGCCGAATCATTGAATATTCCGAGCCCGAAATGAAGTGCTGGATGCCGATGCCCTCGGCCAATCTCAATCGTGCGTCGATGCCCTCACCCTGGGAAGGCGACGACGCACAGGAGCTCGACGGGTCAGGGATTTGAGAGCTCGCGCCAGCATCGCTAACGCTTCTGTTGTGGCGCTGGCATCAATTGTATGGGGGCAGCCAGACTTCGCGTCCGCATGACCTTCAGGATGGTCACGACATCCTCGCGCTATCTGGCAGCGTTTGGCCGCTTCGGCAAAGAATGCGACGCGTGGGAACCGACCCGTCGCCCGATTTCGTTGGCGATAGCCTTTAGATCGTAAGGCTTGGGAAAGAAGCTCGCGTCCCAATCCAGGTCAGTAAGATCGATTTCACGACCAGACGTCACCAAGACGTGGATGAACGGCATTGTCGTCTTGATGAGCCTCGCGAGATCCAGGCCGTTGAGTGCCCCAGGCATCTCCACGTCCGTCACGATCGCATCAACGTCATCGTTCACTCCAAGTGCTGCGATCGCCTCAAGCACGTTCCCACATTCGATGACGCTGTAACCTTCCTCAAGCAGTTGGTCTGCCAGCACGAAGCGAATGAGGGGTTCATCTTCCACGATAAGGATCTTTACCACTACTCGCATACTCCGTTTCGGATGCCGGTCTAACGCGCCAGGAGAGCAAATCGGTCCTCAAGGAAGAATGCGATTTGGTTACATGTTTAATAAAATGCAAATCAGTTTCGCGAGATGATTTCGCAGTCTATCCAGGATGATCGACACACTGTGTTCAACGCCAGACGGAGAACACCGCGAGGATCGGAATCCGTCGACGACGTTGCCGGACAGCTGCACCGAGTGCCATTCCCTTCCCAGATCAACACTCGCTGTCGCACATTAACTATGGGTTAACCATAATCGTCGTTTACCATAGGTAGCGGCCTCAAGGGTCGTTGATTCGGAAGTCCAATGCGTAATCTCGCATGGACGTGAGGAAAGACGATTGCGGCGACCCGAAACGTCCAGTGTACTGAAGGCGTCATGCTTGGCACTGCTTGCCGGGCTTGTGGTCGGATGTCAGTCGTCAGGAAATGTCAGGCGCCCAAACGTCTCCGAGACGGTGCCCGCCGAAAGGGCGCTGGCCTTGCCTCCGCCTGGTGGTCCCTCGATCGTCAGCGTCGTCGAGCGCAAGCGTGGCAATGGCACAGAGCAGACGATTTCGCTCTACACGTCGTCTTCCGTGTCCGGTCAGAATTTTCTCGGGGTGCAGTTTTTTGGGGCATCAGGAGCCAATCCTGGCATCGGAAACGCCTCCTTTAGGATGGTCAGCGAGGACGGGATAATCCGCGAAGCCTTTGCGGCCGTTCCCGGCGTGCAGATGACGCGCTCGGCGACTTATCTGCAAAACAGCTATGGACCGTTCGGCTATGCCTCGGGCCAGAGCGGTTCGGGCGATACCTGTATTTATGGCTGGCAGCAGATCCGCTCAAGCAGATCCGCGCAGACGCAAGTGCGCAACTTCGGAATGATCCAGGTGCGGTTGCGCCTCTGTGATGCCCGGGCAACCGAAAGACAGTTGCTCGGAATCATGTATGGCTACACGATCGTTGGGATGCTGGATGGAGAAATCTGGAATCCGTTCGGGCATCCGCAGGGCACTGATCCGACGCTCGGGCGCCCCGGCAATCCGATCTATCCAGACGAGGGCGGCTATAGAAACACGCCGATGGCTTTTGGCTATGAACCAGCCCGTCCGGAAATCCAATCTCGTGTCGTTCGCGTACGCAGCGTTCAGCCGAGAGTCGAGGAGGCGCCCGTGCAATTGCCGCCGCCGACCGGCCCTCGCGTTCCGTTGCCTGATGGCTCGAGCAGTCTGCCGCAGCCAGACATGTCAGCCGCGCCTTCGGCCGAACAGACGCAACCGAGAACCGCGGTGGCGAGCGGCCTGACGGTGCCGTCACCGGAGTGCATAGGGGATTCGGCCATGACGGCCGCGTGCCAGAAGAAGTAGACGTGAGACGGCTGCGGTGTTCCTAAGCGCCCGGCCCGCATTGTCAAAGGGATGTTGATGCATAAAGCCCGAAGCATCATTACGTGGGCCTTCGTTTCTCTGTGCGTGATCGTTCTGATCACATTGCCTGTGAACCTGCAGACACAGCTGATCGCGAGCTTTGTTGTCGTCGCCGTGATGGCGATCATCAAGGGGCTGAAGGCTGAAGGCACCTGGAGACTGATTGCGCTTGCCTTTGGCACCTCCATCGTTCTTCGCTATGTCTATTGGCGAACGACCAATACGCTGCCGCCGATCAACCAGCCGGAGAATTTCATCCCTGGCCTGCTGCTCTATCTCGCGGAAATGTATAGCGTGGCGATGTTGGCGCTCAGCCTGTTCATAGTCGCCACGCCCTTGCCTCCGCGTCCATCGCGCGCGAGCAAGGAAGAGCGGTTTCCGCATGTCGACGTGTTCGTCCCCTCCTACAACGAGGACTCCCACCTTCTCGCCAACACGCTGGCTGCGGCAAAGGCCATGGATTATCCG
>Ga0102588_1000834_pt1 | contig 28498 bp, 19 predicted proteins | sample AraplaMF_Col_mMS_FD_76854 | JGI IMG/M metagenome (GOLD analysis project Ga0102588, IMG submission 76854) | Arabidopsis root microbial communities from the University of North Carolina, USA - plate scrape MF_Col_mMS (SPADES assembly) (version 2) | ecosystem: Host-associated > Plants > Roots >...
TGTGGCGTGTGGCGTGTGACGTGTGACGTGTGACGTGTGGCGTGTGACGTGTGACGTGTGACGTGTGACGTGTGACGTGTGACGTGTGACGTGTGACGTGTGGCGTGTGACGTGTGGCGTGTGACGTGTGACGTGTGGCGTGTGACGTGTGACGTGTGACGTGTGACGTGTGGCGTGTGGCGTGTGACGTGTGGCGTGTGGCGTGTGACGCGTGACGTGTGGCGTGTGACGTGTGACGTGTGGCGGTATGACGGGAACGGTCGCATGTAGCCACAAAGAAAAAGGGCGGTGGATTTCTCCACCGCCCTTTTCTTTTTCACCGCGTCGGCGGCTTACCAACCGATCCCGAGTTCGAGATGTTCCGGCTGCGTCTCGATCAGCGTCGAGCTCTGGTCCGAAACGTCGTCGTACGCGAAACCGTACGCCTTACCGTTCACGCCATGCAGGTGCCAGAAGCGCGAATAGTAATTCGCCGGCGACTGCTGGTAGTACGACGACGGATCCTTCCACGTCGTGGTGTCTTCCATCACGTGACGGTTGAACGCGGCGCAGATCTGCGCTTCGAGCTGGCCTTCCACACCCCACGCGTCGTGCGAACGGGCGAGCTGGTCCTTGCCTTCGAGCACGGCCTGCGTCGTCGGCTTCTCCACCTTGAACAGCATGCCTTCCGGCTCGTTCGGCTCGCGGGTGTCGGCCCAGTTGGTGTGGACGAAGGTCAGCACGCCGTCCACGACGGTGCCTTCGAACTTCTTGGCTCCGATGGTCATCTCGAGCACGTGGGTCTGGTAGTACGCCCACGACTGGTCGATGTAATCGTCGAAGTAGTGCTCCTGCGGCTTGCCGGCATCGAACGCCGCCTTGCCCGGTGCCAGGATCCGGATCGGATCGGCGTCGGCCAGCTGGAACTCGGCCGGAACCTCCTGGTTGTACTGGGCGAAGATCTGCGCACGCGTCTGCGTGATGCCCGAGGACTCGTGCCTGGTCTTGTTACCGCCGAAGACATCGAGCGACAGCGGGATCGAGAACTGATCGACCTGCGTCGTGTTGATGAAGATGGCGTTGTCGTTCCAGGTGAACTCGTACCAGTCGTAGTACACGCCGATGTTCGGATCGGTGGCGTTGAGCGGGTTGGGGCCCGCGAAACCGATCGTGCCGTCGGCGGCCTTCAGGATCTTGATGTACATCGGTTCACCGACCGAGACGAAGATCCGGCCCGAATCCAGCTTCGGCAGCTTGAGCAGCTTGGCCTGCGCGAGCGTGAAGAAGTAGTTCGGGTAGTTCTGGCCGTTCTTGGAGAGATGACCCTGGCCGTCGTTGTCCTGTTCGGACGCCGCGGTTACCGTGCCATCCGGCTTCACCCACGAGAACACCTGCGAGGTCGGATCGCGGCCGATGACGGCGACGAAGATCTGGTCGTCGCGCCACTTGCCGTTCGTCGTGTTGCGCAGCTGCGTACCGATGAAGCCCGGGTACGTCTCGTAGTCGTAGCCCTGCGACGGATCGTTCGATCCCGGGTTACCCGGCTGCGTGCCGGTATCGCCGTTGCCGCTGGCCGCGTACACGCCCATCTCCCACAGCGAGTAGCCGTAGGGGCTGGAACGCTTCAGGCCCTGCATGCGCACGTACTGTGCCGAGACGGCCGGGAACGTGACGGTTTCGACACCGCCCTGGCTGTTCTCTTCGTCGTACGCGACGTTCCACTTCTTGCCGTCGAGCGACGTTTCGATGCGGTAGGCGAGCGCATGCGCGTTCTCCCACGAGAGCACCACCTTGCCGATCGTCTTCACGGAACCCAGGTCGACCTGGATCCACTGGTCGTTCGTGAACTCGGAGGACCAGCGCGTGCCGGCGTCGCCATCGTTCACGTTCTCCGGCTTGAACGCCACCGGGTTTTCGCTATCCGACGCAAGCACCGCGCGCTTGAACGCGAGGTTGCCGTCGGCCGGCACGCCCGGGTCCTTCTCCGGCTGCTGCGGCTGCTGCGGCTGGGTCTGCGGCTGCTCGCCCACCGGCTGCTGGCCGGCGGCCTGGTACACCTCGAACTCAAACAGCGAGTTGCCGTAGCCCGTGGTGCGGGCGGTGCTGTTCATGCGCACGAAGCGTGCCGTCTGCGCCGTGAACGTCTGCGTGTCCACGCCACCCTTGCCCGTGACCGGGCCGACGACCGTGTTCCACACCTGGCCATCGTTCGAGACGTCGATCGTGTACTTCGCCGAAGCCGCGTTCTCCCACCGCATGATGATGTGGTCGAACGTCTTCGCCGTACCGAAGTCGAGCACGAAGTCGGTCGGGTCGATCTTCGGCGCGGAGCTCCAGCGCGTGTCGAACTTGCCGTCGATGGCCTTGGACACGTCGAGGTCGCCGCGTTCCGGATCGACGTGCGACGACGCCGTGGCACCGATGGCGATGTTCACGCCGCCCTTGCCGTCACCCGGCGTACCGGGGCTCGGCGGATTGCCGCCGCCGTTGTCGCCGTCACCCGGCTGTTCCGGCTGGCCCGGCTGCTGCTGACCGGGGGCACCGAAGACGGGATCGAAGCCGTCGTTCGAGTTGTCGACGGTGAGGAACACGTCGTTGCTGGTCGTCGACAGACCCTGCGCGCTGACCACCTTCACACGCACGCGTGCACCGTTGTTGGCCGCCACGAGGGCCGGCGTCGCATAGGTGCCGTCGGCGGTGCTCGAGAGCAGCGTTTCGACGTCGACGCCATCGGCGTCCTTAACCACGTTGTACCAGTCGTACGACATCGGACCCACGCCCGCCGCCGTGACGGCGAAGTGCGCGGAGCGACCGACACCGGCCTTCTGGTTCGCCGGCTGCGCGGTGATCGCCGGAGCGACGACCTTCGCGCCCTTGACGCAGAGTGCGTGGCCCGGGTTGTTCTCGGCCACCGCGCGGCTCTTCACGCCGAGCGAGCTGACGACGAACGCATAGGTCGCGTCGGTCGGATCCTGGCCTTCGGTCCACGTCGTCCACGCGCCCGGGAACGCGGCGGTGGAGTAGTTCTGACCGCTGATGGCCAGTGCCTCGGCCACGGTCGGAAGGCGCATGCCGTCGGCGGTGCACTTCGAAATGGCGACGGACTGCGTGAACTGCGCACCCTGGTCCTGGAAGCCGCGCTGCACGCGATCCCAGACCAGCCCACTCAGCGTATCGGTCACGAACTTCGAACCGGCCGTGGTGGTGTAACGCTCGTTCGCGCCGCAGCAACCGGCCGAGTTGTACACCTCGAACTCATACAGCGAGTAGCCGTACTCGGTGGAACGCTTGACGCCCTGCATGCGGACATAGCGACCGGTGACCGGCGCGTCGAACGTCAGGTCTTCGGTACCGCCGAGGCTCGCACTGTTGTGGTACGCGTCCTTGAAGCCCGAGTCCGGGTTGTCCGAATACTGGATGCGGTATTCGGTCGCGTGCGCGTTCTCCCACTTCAGCACCACACGGTTGAACGTGCGCGAGCTGCCGAGATCGACCGTGATGTACGCGTCGTCGACCTTCTGCTTCGACGCCCAGCGCGTCGTCGTATCGCCGTCCACGGCGGCCCATGCCGGCGTGCCCTGCACGTTCTCCACTTCCGTGGAAAGCGTCTGCTTCTGGCGGGCGAGGTTCGCCCCCGGCGGCGCCAGGGTGAGCTTCGCCGTCGCGGTCACGGTGGCGCCATCGACATAGTTGGTAACGGTGACGCTGTACGAACCGACGTCGGAGAGCTGCACCGTGCCGATGGTCAGCGTCGGCTGGTCGTCGCCGACCGGCTGGCCGTCATGCGACCACTTGTAGTGGAACGGCGTGGTACCGGCCACGATCTTCGAGGCATCGAAGGTCGCCGGCTGGCCTGGGTTGGCGCGCACGTCGGCCATGTCGCCGGTGAGCACCGGCGGACGGGCCGCGTTGACGGTGAGCGTCGCGACGTCCGACTTCTGCTGGCTGTTCGAGTTATTGACCAGAACCTCGAACTTCTTCGCGTTGTCGGCCGTGGTCAGCAGGCCCGTGTCGTACGTCGGCGAGGTCGCATTGGGAATCGCGACACCGTTCGCGTACCACTGGTACTTCACCTTCGGCGAGCCGGAAGCCACCACCGCGAAGTGAGCCGTCTGGCCCGCGTCGACGTTCTGCGACACCGGCTGGGTCGAGATGCCGATCGGTGCGAACGCGAACACGCCGAGGCGTGCCGGGGTCGACTCCTGGTCCGGGCCCTTGCCATGCACGACGACGGTATAGACCGCGCCGTTATCGGCGAGCGTCGTCGCCGGCGTGGTGTAGCTGGCCGAGGTGGCACCCGGAATCTCGACGCCGTTCTTCTTCCACGTGAAGGTGAGCGGCGGTGCGCCCGATGCCGTCACGGCGAAGTGCCCCGTGTCGCCGACGGTCACACTGTCGTCGATCGGGTTGGCGATGACCGACGGTTCGCCCAGGGGCGAGGTCGACTGCGGAACGGCGCGGATCGCGAACGACGTGTGGCCGGCGAGCAGGCCCGGCGCCGAGGCGCTGACCGAGACGGTGCCCGTGGTGAACTTCGTGCGCAGCGCGATCTTCTGCAGACCGCCTTCGAACTGAAGCTCGTGCGAGCCCGGCGAGTGGTACGAATGGATCGGCTCGGCGATGCCGCCGCCCTGATCCGGCACTTCGCCCGCGCTGTAATCGACGGCCTGCTGGGTACCACCGTTGTAGGTGACCAGCGATGCGCCGCTGTCGACGTCGAACGTGACCTTCTGCGATGCCGTGGGCACCCAGTTGCCGTCCTTGTCCACCACGCGCGCGACGATGAACGCGGCGTCGGAGCCGTTGGCCGTGATCTGGAAGGTCGAGCCATCCGGACGCACGATCGGATCCTTCGTGTTCACCACTTCCAGTTCGATGTGATCGGCGGTGCCCGCGGTCTTCAGCGTGTCGGCGACGTCGAGGCCGTTGGCGTCCTTGCGGACGTTACCCACGGCATCGATGCACTGCGCCACGGCGGTGCCGGCCTGGAATGCGACGTTCCAGTGAACCTGCCCCGGAAGACCGGTGGTCTTCTGCGCGACGTCGGCGCCGACGATGCGACCCGTCCGCGTATCGCGAGGACCGTTCTCGGCGTTATGCGACACCTTGTCGATCGCGTCCCAGGCGTTGGGAGTCTGATCGTTGCCCTGCGGCACGCCATTGACCAGCAGACGCACCTTGGGGCAGTTGCTGAAGGCGCTGACGGTGATGTCGCCCGAGCGGTTCCAGTGGTTGGCAAGCTTCACGACCGGACGCAGCTCGTAAGGCACCCACACCGACTGGTAGATGTAGTACAGCATGCGCGGGAAGCGGTTGGCGTCCACCATCGACGCGTTGTTTCCGCGCGCGTTGTGGCGGAACTGCTTGACCGGCGTGCCATCGGCGTTGTGATCGATGACGCCGTCCTTGTACCCGTACACCCAGTGCTTGTCGTCTTCCAGGCCATCGGCCAGTTCGACGGTTTCACCCGGGGTATCCGCGAAGTACCACTGCGCCATGCCGAACGTACCGGCCTTGCGGGCCTCCGAATACGGCACGAGATAGTTCAGCGCGAAGGCCAGCTCGAGGTCGTACGAATGACGCAATACGCCATCGCCCCAGTACTCCGCGCCCCATGCGGGCTTGTTCGGGGTGGTCTGGTGGAGGTTGGTTTCGCAACCCGCCTTCGAACAGCTGAGGATGTCGCCATTCGCCGCGTTGGGCGTACGGTCGGCCGCGGCGCGCGGCGCGATCGCATCCCAGTTGCGGGCAAGCGTGCGCAGTTCCTGCGCGAACGGCGTGTACATCACGCCATTGTTGTGCTCCCACGCCAGGATCGACGGGTGGCTGCGATCGCGGATCACGATGTCGCGATGGACCTCGCGCTTGATCGTCCACATGTTGACGCACTGCGTGTTGCCGGCCTTGCAGGGGTCCGCGAAGCCGTTCTCGCCGTCGCCGCTGGGCTGCACGATGAACACGCCGAGCGCATCGGCCGCTTCCACGAATTCCGGGCTCGACGGCGAATGGCCGGGACGCCACAGGTTACCGCCGGCGGCGGCGAGATCCTTCAGGTCGCGCCACTGCTGCTCTTCCGGCACGGACGAACCGAGGCCCGGATAGTCGTAGCGGCCTGAACCACCCCAGGTGTACTGCTTCTTGCCGTTGACGTACGGGAAGTCCTTGTCCCACGTGATGGTGCGAATGCCGAGCGTGGTCTGCTTCGCGTCGACCACGGTGCCGTCGATGCTGACGGTGTGGAACACCTTGTAGAGATAGGGCTTGCCGTCGAGGCTGTTGTTCGGATACCACAGCGTGGGATTGTTGACGGTCAGCGTCTCGTCGAACACCGGCTTCTCGTCGCCCGGGATCACGTGGGGCGCGAGCGTCGCCTGCTTCTGTTCGCTCGCCACGACAACGCCGTTCGCGTCGACGATCTGCGTCGTGAGCGTCACTTCCTGCGCCGCGTTCGTCTCGTTGACGACGTTGGTCTGGACGCGGACGGTCGCCTGCTTGTGGTCGGCGCTGAGCGCCTGCGTGCCGACGTAGGTACCCCACGTGTTCTGGCCCGCATACACATTCTCCGGAATATGCACGAGGTTCGTGACGTGCAGCTTTACCGGGCGGAAGATGCCCGCTTCGGCCTGGCCGAAACGGAACGAGCCCGAGAAGCCCGGGTCTTCGAAGAAGCCGCCGCCGCGGGCGACCTTGACCGCGAGCACGTCGGTGCCGTCGAACTTGAGGTACGGCGTCAGGTCGACGATGTGCGGCAGGAAGCCGATCACATGGGTCGCCTGCGCGTCGACCTGGCCCGGCTGGTTCAGCACGCCGGTACCGGGAATGAACTGGCCGTTGACGTACACGCGGTCGCCCGTGTGCGCGCCTTCGAACTCCACCATCACCTTCTTGCCGCGATACGACGCGGAGTCGGCGAGCTTCGTGCGATACCAGCTGGTCTCGCCGTCCAGGCTGCCCTGGCCACCGCCGGACTCCTGGTTGATGAAGGTCGTGAAATCGTTGGCGGCGTGCGGCAGGCCGACGGTCAGCCACTTGCTGTCGTCATAGCCGACCGCCGCGCCTTCGTCGCCGTTCGGCAACGGTGCGTACACCGTCGGGTCGTTCGGATTGACGATGGCTTGCTTGGTGTACTTCCACGGCTGCGCGCCGAGGTTGATGTCCTGGCGATCCGAAGGCGCGAGCGTGACGGCCTGGGCCGTCGCGGTCACGCCCAGGACGGCCATGGCGACGAGGACGGAGAGCCCTGTACGCCGCGGACGCGGGGGTGATGCGGGATGTCGCTTCATTGGGTTAAGCCCCTGTTTGAGCCACGTTGGGAAACAGCGCGGTTCGCAGCGCGCACGACGCCAAGAGCCGGCGAACGGATCGCCGGCTACCTGCGGTCGTTTTGCGATGAGTGGACTGTTCGAACCCGCTGCCCAGGGTTTAGCCGTCCAGACGCTGTCGCGGCGGATGATCCGCCTCGCGAATGACACTCACAATACTAAATAGGGTGAGTCTTACGAATTTTCGGACCATACGTTCACGTTCCGTGACGTGGGTCCGTTTTGCCGTTCACGCGCAGGTTTAGACAAGAAATTCGCGTCGCACGTCAAAAAGGCGGCATCCGAGGTGTGCCCGTGCGGGAGCCGCTATAGCGGCTAGCTTTTCCTGTGGGAGCGCGCTCGCGCGCGATGGGTGCTCGCCGCGAGCACCCATCGCGGCCAAGGCCGCTCCCACACGAGCAAGAGCTCGCCGCTATTGCGGCTCCTACAGGGTCAGGCTGCGGCGAAAGGACGCGGTCAGGCGGCGGTGCCGCCGACCGTCATGCCATCCACGCGCAGCGTGGGCTGGCCGACGCCGACCGGCACGCTCTGCCCGTCCTTGCCGCACACACCGACGCCTTCGTCGAGCGCGAGATCGTTGCCGATCATCGACACGCGCGTGAGTACGTCGGGGCCGGAGCCCACGAGCGTAGCGCCCTTGACCGGACGCGTGACCTTGCCGTCTTCGATCAGGTAGGCCTCGCTGGCCGAGAACACGAACTTGCCGTTCGTGATGTCGACCTGGCCGCCGCCGAAGTTCACGGCATACAGGCCGCGCTTCACCGAGCGGAGGATCTCTTCCGGCTCGCGGTCGCCCGCGAGCATGTAGGTGTTGGTCATGCGCGGCATCGGCAGCTGCGCGAAGGACTCGCGGCGGCCGTTGCCGGTGGACTTCACGCCCATGAGGCGGGCATTGAGCTTGTCCTGCATGTAGCCCTTGAGGATGCCGTTCTCGATGAGGGTGGTGCACTCCGTCTGGGTACCCTCGTCGTCGATGCTCAAGGAACCGCGGCGACCCGGCAGCGTGCCGTCGTCGACCACCGTGACGCCCTCGGCCGCCACGCGCTGGCCGATACGTCCGGCGAAGGCCGAGCTGCCCTTGCGATTGAAGTCGCCTTCGAGCCCATGCCCGATCGCTTCGTGCAGCAGCACGCCGGGCCAGCCGGGGCCGAGCACCACGGTCATGCTGCCTGCCGGGGCATCCACGGCGTCGAGGTTGACCAGCGCCTGACGCACGGCCTCCTCGGCGAACGCGTGCGCGCGACCGTTGGCGATGAGTTCGCGATAGCCGTAGCGACCGCCGCCGCCGGAATGGCCCTGCTCGCGGCGGCCGTTCTGTTCGGCGATGACCTGCACGTTGAGGCGCACGAGCGGACGCACGTCGGCGGCGAGCGTACCGTCGGAGCCCGCCACGAGGATCGTGTCCATCGTGGCCGCGAGGCTCACGACCACCTGCTTGACGCGCGGATCGCGCGACCGCGCATAGGCGTCGACCTCGCGCAGCAGCGCGATCTTTTCCTCGTTCGGCAGGCTCTCGACCGGATCGATGGCGGGATAGAGGCCACGACCCGTCGCGATCGCCAGCGGCTTGCCCGCACCCGCCCCACCCTGCGCGATGGCCCGCGCCGCGCGCGACGCCTCCAGCAACTGGGGTAGCACGATTTCGTCCGAATACGAGAAGCCGGTCTTCTCGCCCGAGATGGCGCGCACGCCCACGCCCTGCTCGATGGAGTGGCTGCCGTCCTTCACGATGCCCTCTTCCAGCACCCACGACTCGCTGCGGGAATGCTGGAAGTAGAGGTCGGCGAAGTCGATCGACGGACCCATCAACTGGGAGAACACCCGGTCGAGGTCCGTGGCGGCAAGGCCACCCGGTGTGAGGAGGCGACGTTCGGCGAGCGAAATCAGGGAGTCCATCAGGTCTGCCGGCAAAGAATTGGTGAGAACCCCGGATGTGGGGCCGAAGGGCGTCAGCTTAAACCCTGTCGGCGCCTCGCCGGCGCGGAAGGACGGCGTCCGCTGGACGCGGCGCCCGCCTTACCGCCGGACAGCTCCGACCAGGGAACGATGGCGGCGAGTACCGGCGCCAGCGCGTCGCGAACCATGGCGCGGTCGAAGTCCTGCTGCAGCCCGGTCCAGAACCACTCGGACTGTCCGAAGAAACGCGACAGCCGCAGGCCGGTGTCCGCGGTGATCGAGCGCTTTCCGGCGACGATTTCGCCGATCCGCGGCGCCGGAACGCCGATCGCCTTGGCCAGCCTGTACTTCGTGATGCCGAGCGGCTTGAGGAATTCTTCGGCCAGGATCTCGCCGGGATGGGGAAACGGGAAATCGCGCATCGCGAAAACTCCTGTCAGTGATAGTCGACGATGCGGACGTCGTGGGCATGGCCGTCGCGCCAGACGAAACAAATGCGGTACTGGTCGTTGATGCGGATGCTGTACTGACCGGCGCGGTCGCCCACGAGCGGCTTCAGGTGATTCGAGCTGGGCACACGCAGGTCATCGAGCGTGGCCGCGCGATTGAGCATGGCAAGCCGTCGCAACGCGACCGCGCGGATGTTCGTCCACTTGCGCGAATGCTTGCCGACCCAGACGGCATGCGTGGCGCCGTCGCCGAATGAAACGATCATGCCTAGTAACGCCAGTCGATAATAACGACTTGCGATACTAGTCACAAGCCATCGTTTCGGATGCCGGACGCTCGCCCTCCCTGCCGTCGGGCGCCCGACACGGGATCAGGCGGGCGCGGCTGTCGTACGATGCGGTCGGCATCAACGAGCGAAGGACAGGGCCATGAACAAGGGAAGCAAGAGGGCATTCGCCCGGCGGGTCGCGACGGCGCCGGTGCGGCGTGCCGAGGCGGTCGTGGACGAGACGCGCGACCTGCTCCAACGCAGCGGCGAACTCTCGCCCGCCAAGGCGATGGTGAGCACCGCGATCGCGTTCTCCCTGGGCTTCCTCTGCCTGCTCGCCGTGATCGCGTTTCACTTTCCCCAGTACCTGACCACGCCCGACCTGCGGCACAAGTATTCCGTCGACGTGCTTCGACAGGTGCTGCTCGGTGGACTGCTGATCGCCGGAGGCCTGTCGCTCGCGAACGTGATCCTCGGCCGCAAGCGCAACCTCAATATCGCGGCGTTCGTCATGGTGATCGCCGCCGTCGCCCTCGGTGGCTCGCGCGTGCCGGTGGGCGAATTCCCCGACCATGTGCCGTACATCGGGCTCGACTGGTTCATCCTCGACCTGCTCGGCTCCACGGTGCTGTTCGTGGTGATCGAGAAACTGTTTCCGCTCTATCGTGGGCAGAGCGTCTTCCGCTTCGAGTGGCAGACCGACATGAAGCACTTCGCGGTGAACCACTTCATCGTGGGTCTTTCGCTGCTGATCGTGAATTTTCTGATCCACCATGCGTTCGGGTGGATGGTGAACAGCGACTTTCAGCGCATGGTCGCCGGCACCCACTTCGTGCCGCAGCTGCTGCTGTGCATCCTGGTGGCCGACCTCGCGCAGTACTGGACGCATCGCGCGTATCACGAGGTGCCGTTCCTCTGGCGCTTCCACGCGGTGCACCACAGCGTGAAGACCATGGACTGGCTGGCGGGGTCGCGCCAGCACATGCTGGAACTGATCTTCACCCGCGTCTGCGTGCTCGCACCGCTCTACGTGCTGGGCTTCAGCGAAGCGGTGATGAACGCCTACATCATCGTCGTGGGCTTCCAGGCCGTCTTCAACCACGCCAACGTGCATCTGCCGTGGGGCCCGCTGAAGTACGTGATCGTCACGCCCGACTTCCACCACTGGCACCACGCGTCCGACGACGAGGCGATCGACAGGAACTACGCCGCGCACTACGCCTTCATCGATTACCTGTTCGGCACGGCGGTGAAGTCGACGAAGCGCTTTCCGGAAAAGTACGGCGTGGTTGGCGATTACATGCCCGACGGGTTCATCCGCCAGCAGCTGTTTCCCTTTCGGCGACAGAAACCCTGACGGATAGGGCCTGTTCACACTGTTTGCATGGCCCGCGCCGGGATCTGTTTGCGCGCCAGGCAAGGAAGAAGGAGGGAGTGTACGTCCGTACACGACCGAGTGATGACGCCGCCTGGGGTGCAAACAGACCCGGCCCTTCGGGTTGTCATGGAGTGGCCGCCATGCGGCAGCGCGCGGCTTGGCTTGGCAGCCAGCCAAGCCCGCGCCACGCACTACCACCTGACAGCCACTCCATGACCACGCGGGCTATGCAAACAGTGTGAACAGGCCCTAGCGAAGGGGCGGCGCCGTCGAGGGCGGCCCCTTGTCGATCGGCGTGAAGATCGGCTTGTCCCACGTACCCGTCACCGAGTAGCGCTTACGCGCTGCCTGATTCAGGCCACGCCCGAGGATGCCCTGCACCGCCAGACCGGCGGCGGCACCGACAGGGCCGCCGGCCAGCGCACCGACCACGGGCAGGCTGTTGCCGACGTGCGGCACGATGAGCACCTGCTGGTCGTAATCGCGCGCTTTGAGGCCGGCGCGACCCGTGATCGTGATCTCGGCGGCCGGTGCACGGATCTTGAGGTTCTGCGTCGTGGCGTTTCCGTTGGCGAAGCGGAAGTCGCCGGTGATGGCGTCGAAGCCGAAACCCTTGCCGAGCACGTCCCCGAAATCGAGCGACAGACGACGCGGGAGTTCCGTCACCGAAATGAGGCCGAACAGGCGGCCCACGCCGGGCTGCACTTCGAGGATGCGCCCGTTCGCGACATCCACCTTGAGCGTGCCGTCCATGTTCGCCAGCGCGAGCGCCGACGGCCCGCCGGGCCACGTCGCGTCGAGGTGCGCTTCCGTGCGGCCGCCCTGCAGGATGCCCGCGAAGCCGAGGGCGTCCATCATGCGCGCGACGTCTTCCGACACGAAGCCGATCGCGAGATGCGTGCTGCTGCGCTTCGCGTCGCCGTTCCAGTCGCCCGTGGCGGTGATCTGCACGTTCTTCGACTGCGTGCGCAGCTGGTCGATGTGCATGCCTTCATCGGTCGGCCACGTTTCCAGCCGCGCCTCGCCCAGGCGCGCCTTGCCGAGGCGCATGTCGGTCACCTGCAGGTGCATTGGCGGCAGGCTGGACGGCGCGACGCCGGCTTCGTTGGTGTCGGCCGGCTTCTTCGGCGCGTTCGGATCGTCCTTCGCGTCGTCGGCCTTCGCCACCGCGGAGGCGGTGCCGGCGGCGGCACCGGCGGCCGCCTTGCCCTTCTTCGCGGCGTCGGCGGCGTCGTCGGCGGCGGGCCACCACAGGCGATCCATGCGGGCGGTGATGCCGCGCCGGCGGAGATCGTCGTTGGGTACGGTCATCTGACCCGCCATGCCGTCGCTATCCACGCGCAATGAAAGGTCTTGCGGGCCGGGACGCGCGACGATGTGCATGTTCGCGAAATGCTGCTCGAACACTTCGCCGTCGTCGGCCGTCACGTCGAGCGCCGAAAGACCCGGGCCCGTGCCGCCCGTGGACAGACCCACGACGTACTGGACCCAGCCGGACACATCGAGCTTCGCCGCGTGGCCGCCGATCAGGTAACCCTGCGAGGGAAGCGTCGCGGGCGCGGTACTGCCGAGATTGAACGCCGCGGCAATCGGCGCCTTGTCGGACGGAAGGCGCAGCCGCCCGCGCACGACGTCGCCGAGGGCGAGGTCGAGACGCGCGCCGTCGACGGGAATACCAACCGACACCGACAACGGCGTGGCGATGGCGGCCGGCTTCTTCACGGGCGTGGGCATCGTCAGTTCCACCCCGCGCAGATCGGAGTCCACGCGCAGCGTCTGCGCGGTTTCGTCTCCCTTGCCCGTCTTGCGCAGGTCGAAGCCCACGCGGAAATTGGCGCGCCCCTTCGCGACGTCGCCGAGCCACTTCAGGGTTTCGAAGTCGCTCGTCATCTCGCCGACGGTGAACGCACCCGAGACGCCCGCGCTCAGCACGGTCATCGGGTCGGGATTCGCGGCCGCGATCAGCAGGTCGAGCTCGCCGGGCTGTCCATGGAACGACGTTTTCAGGCCTTTCGCGGTGAAGCCCGTGGCGTCGAACGTCATCGGACCCGTGATCCGGTCGAGGCGCAGCTTCCACTCGTCGGCAACGAGGTCGGCATCCTTGATCGACGCACGACCCTGCAGCGTGAAGTCTTTCGCATCCTTCAGCGGCATGAGCAGGTTGAAGCCGAATTCGCCGGTGCCGCCGAGCTTCATCTTGTCGAGCGCCTCGCGGCTGCGGCTGGCGACGGGGCTGTTCTTGATGAAGTCGAGGAAGCTGTTGCCGGTGCCCGCGCCGCTGACCTTCAGGTCGAGCACGCCGTCGGCGAAATCGGGAATCGCGGCGGTGGTGGCGCTCACGGCGTTGCCGAGCGAATGGCCTTCGCTGGCCTCCACGTACATCCCGTTGCCGATGAAGTTGGCGATGGCGGATACGCCTTCCGCGCGCGGCCAGCCCGCGCCATAGTCGAGCGTGAGGTCGTCGATCACCGCGCGCGCCTCGAAGCGGCCTTCCTGATTGCGGAACGGAAACTCGCGAAGGTTGCCGCGCAGCACCGCCGCACCGCTTTCGATACGACCGGCGACCAGACCGCGGTTGAGCCAGTTCTGTGCCGCCTCGGACATCGAGTGGATCGGCCAGAACAGCTTCGCCGCCTGCACGTCGCCGGGCCCGAGCGCGACGTACATATCCATGAACGGGCCCGTGTCGGCCGCGGGCAGCACGAACTCGCCGCGCGCCTGACCGCCGTAGCCTTCGCCCTGGAAATCCAGCGCGTCGACACCGATGTGCCAGTCGCCGTCTTCCTTGTGCACCGCGACGTTGCCGCCCAGCGACGACATCGCGAACGGCTTGCGAAAGATGCCCGTCGCGTCGATCACCGTGGCCTGCGTCGGCAGGCTCAGCGCCAGCGCGCCCGCATCGCCGAACAGCTCGCCCTTCAGCGACGAGATGCCCGGCAACGTGCCGCTCGCGTCGATGCCGAGGCCCGAAAACGCCGCATGCGCGGAGGTCACGCCTTCATCGGCATTCCAGTCGGCGCGTGCCTGATCGATGCGGCCGCGGGGGCGGCCTTCGCCGAGCCAGCGTGCCAGCGACGGCGATACGACGGGGGCCACGCCCGCCCACGGAAGCAGCGGTGCGAGATCGAGGTTGCGCGCCACGAGGGTGCCGCTGCTGCGCTCGCCCGTCTGGCGCAGCACCAGGGCGAGATCGCTGCCGTCGGTGCCGGCCCAGTCGATCCGCTGCCCTTCGGCCGTGCGGTGCAGATCGACGATGCCGTGCAGGCCCGCCGTCTTCACCGTGCGCGCGGGACCGCGCACCGCGAGGTTGTCGAGGTTCAGCCGCCACGTCGCACGCACGACCTTGGCGTCGCGCCAGTCGAGCCACGACTCGAAACTGCCTTTGCCGCCGGCGAGCGCGTAGCCGTTCACATCGAAGTCGCCGGTCAGCGCCTTGAAGTCGACGTCGGTGCCGTCGACGTAGATGCGTCCGCTGGAACCGTCTTCGGCGAACCGTCCGGCGGCGGTGAGCATGCCGCCGACGTTTTCGCGACGGAGCATCGCGCCGAAACGAATCGCGTGGCCCTGCAGGCTGAGGCGCAGCTGATCGGCGATCAGTCCGTAATGCCGTTGCGTGGTGTCGTCGACGATGTCGAGATGCAGATTGCCGAGCCAGAGGTCGGCCGACACGTTGCCCAGCGAGAATTTCTGCGTGCTCGCGCCGGCGGCGAAGCCGTCGATGCTCCAGCGCCCGTCGGCCGCGCGGCGGAGTCCAAGCCGGAGATCCCGCAGGCGCAGGTTGATCAGGTGACGTGACGGCAGAACGAAAGCGCCGAAGTCGAGCTTCACGGCGGCCTGCGGCAGGCGCAGCGCTTCACCGCCGCCCTCGGCGGCACCGATCGTGACGTCGCGCATCACGAACAACGGACCCGACGGGCGCCAGAATCCTTCCATCGACGCGAAATGCACCGGGCGGTGCAGGCGCTCGCTGAGCATCGCCGCGACGCGCTCCGGGTAGCGCGCCGCCAGCGGCAGCAACAGCTGGCCGACGGCCATCACGAGCGCGAGCACCACGAGGATGCTCGCGACCAGTCCAAGGGCAAGGAATCGCAGGCGTCGTACGCGATGGCGCCAGTCCGGACTCACCGGCCAGGGCTTCCGCGCCGCGCGCCGGACTCAGAGAAGAACGACATCGAACTGTTCCTGCGAGTAATGCTCTTCCGCCTGGAAGCGGATGCTCTTGGCGATGAATTCTTCCAGCTCGGCCACCGCGGCGGATTCTTCTTCGAGGATCCGGCCGACGACCTTTGGGCTCGCCATCACCAGCAGTTTCTGCGCGTTGAACTGGCGGACGGCGCGCGTGATCTCGCGGAAAATCTCGTAGATCACGGTTTCCGCGGTCTTCAGCGTACCGCGACCGCTGCACGCGGGGCACGGCTCGCAGAGCTGGCGTTCGAGGCTTTCGGTGGTGCGCTTGCGCGTCATCTCGACGAGACCGAGCGCGGACATCGGATACACCGTGGTCTTGGCGTGATCCTTCGTCAGGCCTTTCTCGAGCATGCGCAGCACCTGCCGCTTGTGCTCGTCGTCGGTCATGTCGATGAAGTCAATGATGATGATGCCGCCGAGGTTGCGCAGCCGCAGCTGGCGCGCCGCCGCCTGCGCGGCCTCGAGGTTCGTGCGGTACACGGTTTCCTCGAGGTTGCGGCTGCCCAGGTAACCGCCCGTGTTGACGTCGACGGTGGTCATCGCTTCCGTCTGGTCGACGATCAGGTAGCCGCCCGACTTCAGCGGAACCTCCTTGCGCAACGCGCGCTGGATCTCGTCTTCCACGCCATACAGGTCGAAGATGGGGCGCTCGCCGGCGTAATGCTCGATGCGGTCGGACAGCACCGGCATGAACTTCTGCACGAACTTCACGGTTTTCTCGTAGGTCTCGCGCGAATCCACGCGCACCTTCTCGATGCCGTCGTTGAGCGAATCGCGCAGCGAACGCAGCGGCAGCGAGAGCTCCTCGTACACGCGCTCGCCAAGCTTCGCCTTCTGGATGTTCTCCTGCACCACGCGCCACACCTTGCTCAGGTACGTCACGTCGAAGGCGAGGGATTCCTCGGACTGGCCCTCGGCGTTGGTGCGCACGATGTAACCGAGATGGTTCTCGCCGATCAGCGGATTGATGATGTCCTTCAGGCGCTGACGTTCTGCTTCCTCCTCGATGCGCACGGAGACGCCGAGGGTGCGCGAGTGCGGCAGCAGCACGAGGTAGCGCGATGGAATCGACAGGTGTGTGGAAAGGCGGGCGCCCTTGCTTCCGATGGGATCCTTCACCACCTGCACCACGATCTCCTGGCCTTCGTGCACCAGTTCGGAAATCGGGGGCACGGGACCGTGGCCGTTCGACTTGCCCTCGCCGGCCGCGTCGGTGGGCGGCAACGGCGGACGCACGATATCGGACGCGTGCAGGAACGCCGCGCGCTCGAGCCCGATTTCGACGAACACGGCCTGCATGCCGGGCATGACCCGCTGCACGCGACCCTTGTAGACGTTGCCCACATAGCCGCGCTTCTGAGCGCGCTCGACGTGGACTTCCTGGAGCATGCCGTTCTCGACGATCGCGACGCGTGTCTCACGCGGCGTGACATTGATCAGGATTTCCTCGCTCACTGCAGCCCCTTTTCCTTCGGTCATCATGCTTTATAGCGGCGCGCCGACGACCTGTCACTGACCGCGGAGCAGCCGGGACGTTTCGTATAGCGGAAGGCCCATGACACCCGTGTAACTGCCGGAAAGGTGCTCGACGATGGCGCCGGCCCGGCCCTGGATCGCGTACGCGCCGGCCTTGCCGAAGCATTCGCCGGAGGCCACGTAGGCATCGATCCAGGCCCGGTCGAGGGACGCGAAGCGGACGACGGATACCGAGGTGGCGCCGCGAGCGCCACCGGCGTCGACGAGCCACACGGACGACACCACGCGGTGCTCGCGGCCGGAGAGGCGCTGCAGCATCGCGATCGCGTCGTCCGCGTCGCGGGGCTTGCCGAAGACTTCGTCGCCGAGGATCACCTCGGTATCGGCGCCGAGCACGCGCGCGCCCTGCTCGCCCACCACGCTGCCGAATCCGGCCCGGGCCTTGTCCAGCGCCACGCGCGCGACGTAGTCGTCGGGCGCCTCGCCGTGTTCGCGAATTTCGGCGACATCGACACGGAGCACCGTGTGGGGCTCGCCAAGCTGGTCGAGGAGTTCGCGACGGCGCGGGGACTGCGAAGCCAGATACAGCACGGCGTTTCCTTCAGGCGCGATGGTAAGGATGGCCGGCGACGAGCGTCGTGGCGCGATAGAGCTGCTCGGCGAGCACGAGGCGCACCAGCATGTGCGGCAACGTCAGCGGCCCCAGCGACCAGCGCTGGTCGGCCCGGGCGAGAACGTCCGGCGCGTGGCCATCCGGCCCGCCGATGAGGAACGCGAGATCGCGACCGCCCATGCGCCACTGCTCGAGCTGCCGGCCCAGGTCTTCGCTGGACCATGTCTTGCCGCGGCCGTCGAGCGCGATCACATGGATGTCGCGGGGCAGCGCCGCGAGGATGGCCGCGCCCTCGTCCACGATCGCACGCGCGTCGTCGCGGCCTTTGCCGCGAACGCCGGGTTTGATTTCGATCAGGTCGAGCGGCAGTTCGTGCGAAAGCCGTTTGCGATATTCCGCAAAACCTTCGGCCACCCAGGCCGGCATGCGCTCGCCGACGGCAATGAGGCGAGCCCGCACGGCGGGCTCAGTCGTTGGCGGCTTCGACGCCGTCGTCGCCCACGGTCCACAGGCGCTCGAGCCCGTAGAACTCGCGGATGCGCGGCATCATCACGTGGACGATGATGTCGCCAAGGTCGACCAGTACCCATTCGGCTTCGGTCTGGCCTTCGACACCCAGCGGCATCACGCCCGCCTCTTTGGCGAACTTGATGACTTCGTCCGCGATGGACTTCACGTGGCGGGCGGACGTGCCCGATGCGATGAACAGGATGTCGGCGATGGAGGTCTTGCCGCGGACGTCGATTTCGCGGACGTCCTTGGCCTTGAGGTCTTCAAGGGCTGCCACGACGCGCTTGCGAAGGTGCTCGTTGCTGACGTCGGATTTGGCCTTGCGGGATGCGGTCGAACTCAAGATACGAAAACCTCGTGCGGCGGAATGCCGGCGTGGGAGGCAGTATAGCGCCCGGGCCGGCCGGCCGCGTCAAATGCTTCGGCAGGTAATGGGCGGATGCCGTCTTGTCGTAGGAGCGCGCCTGCGCGCGACGTTTTTTGAGGCCGTGAGCGACAGGGCCTGTGGCTCTTCGCGAAAAGATGTCGCGCGCAGGCGCGCTCCTACAAGGCCTTAGCGTCCGAGGGCGCGATACGGCGCCAGCAGGGCCTCGTCGTCGAAGCAGGCAGCGGGCAGCAGGAATCGCGGCTCGTTGCCGGCGGCGAAGCTCTCCCGGATCGCCGTGGCGGCGATGTCGAGCGGGGTGATGGCGATGTCGACGACCGACCCGGCAGGCCCGCGGACCCGCTCCGCACGGCGATCGGCGACGAAATCGGCCAGCGCTCCTGGCGGCGCGTGCGGCACGCCCGGCCGTGTCAGCACGCCGATGTGGGCGAATGTGAAGAGGTCCTGCCACAGGTGCCACGACGCGAGGCCGGCGAAGGCGTCCGCGCCGACCAGGAGCACCAGCGGACGGTCGGGTCCGATGTCGGCCCGGAGCGAGGCCAGCGTGTCCACCGTGTACGACGGCCCGTCGCGGTCGAGTTCGCGGGTGTCGATGCCGAGGCGGTCCTGCCCCGCCAGCGCGGCGCGCAGGAGGCTGACCCGCCCGGCCGCGTCGGCGACGGGAGGCGGGCGATGGGGCGGCGTGCGGGCCGGCACGAGCCGCACTTCGGCGTCCAGCGCCTCCGCGGCCTCCCACGCGGCGCGCAGGTGGCCGTGATGGATCGGATCGAAGGTGCCGCCGAGGATCGCAAGCGGGCGCGGGCCGCTCATGCGAAGGCGGCCGCGGCGCGGGGTTCGGCGATCGCCGCGATCAGGCGCTCGGCCTCGAGCCACGCATCGCCCTGTTCGCGGCCCTTGGCCATGCGGTCGATCCGCGCCGCGCGGGCGAGGCAGGCCATCCAGTGTTCGCGGGGCGCACGGCGCAACGCCTTGCGGAAAAGCTGCTCGCGCGCGGGCCAGAGCCGCTCCGCCTTGGCCTGCGCACCGAAATCGCGCGCATTGGCGAGGCGCAGGGCGAGCTGGAGCTGGTTGACCAGCCAGCCCATCAGCGCGATGAGTTCGTCGCCCTCCGCGCGCAGGCCGGCGAGGATGCGCAGCGCTCGGCCGCCCTCGCCCGCGAACGCGGCGTCGGTGAGCTTGAAGGCGTCGAAGCGCGCGCTGTCGGCCACGAGGCCTTCGAGCGTGGCCGCATCGAGGCGCTGATCGCCGGCCAGCACCACGAGCTTGTCGATTTCCTGCGCGGCGGCGAGCAGGTTGCCCTCCACCCGCTCCGCCAGCATCGCGACCGCGTCGGGCGTGGCCTTGAGACCGCGCGAGGCGAGGCGCGCGCCGACCCACTGACCCCATTCGTGCGGGCGCGGGGCATTGAACACGACCTGCACGCCGCCCTGGTCGACGTTTTTCGTCCAGGTGGCCTCGTGCTTGCTGCTCCACTCGGTGGCCGTGATCAGCAGCGTGGTGTCTGGCGGCGGATCGGCGACGAACGCGGTGATGGCCGCGCCGCCGTCCTTGCCGGCGCGACCGCCGGCGAGCCGGAGGTCGAGCAGCCGCTGCGTGGCGAACAGCGAAAGGCCCGCGGAGGCACGCGCGAGGTCGTCCCAGTCGAACCGGCTGTCGGCTTCCAGGACCTCACGCTCGCTGTAACCGAGCCGGCGCGCCATCGCGCGCACGGCGTCGGCCGCTTCGAGTACCAGCAGCTCTTCGCCGACCAGCAGGTAAGCAGGCGCCATGCGGTCGCCCGCGAGGTGCTTCTGCCACTGGACCGCGTTGAAGGGCACCCCGGCTATGCCTCAGTTCGACGCCGCGGGCGTCGCGGTCGCCGGGTGCTTTCCGGCGGCCTGCAGGCGGAAGAGGATCGACTGGACCATGTCGCCGATGAGGCTCCGCTGCAGCTCTTCGGTCTGGCTGGCGGTGCCGATGGTGTTGGTCGCGTCGTAGCTGAACTCGCGCGACATATCGACCGACTGGGACGGCACGATGATCGTTCCGTCGGCCGCCTTGACGTTGAAGTCGACGTGGTAGCGCACCGCGTATTCCGTGACGCGCGCGGTGCCGCTCACGGTGAGCGAATCGGTGCGGAACGTGTTGCTCGTGATCGCGAGCTCGGCCGCGTCGGGCTCGGGCTTGTCGACCACGGTGGCCTCGGAGTTCTCGAGCGCGCGCGTGAGTTCGCGCTCGAGCCTGCCGCCACCGGACACGGTGAGGTGGATCTTCTTCATGCCCTGGGGCAGTGCCGCGCTCTGCCGGAGGTGGAAACCGCAGGCACTGACCAGCGCCACGACCGAGACGACGGCGGCGACGCGAAGCGAACGAATCAGATTCGGGCTCATGGTTATCCTGCGACGATGTTGACGATCTTGCCGGGCACGACGATCACCTTGCGCACGGTCTGGCCTTCCAGCAGCCGGGCCACGTTCGGCTCGGCCCGCGCCATGGCTTCCGCCTCGTCCTTCGAGGCCGTCGCCGGCACCTCGATGGTAGCGCGAAGTTTGCCGTTGACCTGCACCGCGTAGGTCAGGGAGTCGCGGACCAGCGCGGCCGGATCGACCTGCGGCCAGCCCGCGTCTTCGACCAGCGTCTCACCGTGTCCGAGCACCTGCCACAGCGCGTGCGCCATGTGCGGGGTAAACGGGTTGATCAGCTGCACCATCGCCGTGAACGCTTCCTGGCGGAGCGCCACGCCCTCGGGGCTGGCGTCGTCGAAGCGGCCCAGCGCGTTGAGCAGTTCCATCAGCGAAGCGATGGCCGTGTTGAAGGACTGGCGGCGACCGATGTCGTCGCCCACCTTCTGGATCGTCTCGTGCAATTGACGACGGATCGTCTTGCGCGCCGCTTCGCCGGCCGCGTTCGCGGCACCGGGTGTCGTCTCGGCATGCGCGGCGACGTCGCGCCACAGGCGACGCAGGAAACGGGCCATGCCTTCGACGCCGGCTTCGTTCCATTCCAGCGACTGGTCGGGCGGCGCGGCGAACATCGAGAAGAGGCGCACCGTATCGGCGCCGTACTTCGACACCATCGACTGCGGATCCACGCCGTTGTTCTTCGACTTGGCCATCTTCTCGACGCCGCCGATCTCCACCGGCTTGCCGTCCGCGCGCAACACGGCGCCGACGATGCGCGCGCGCTCGTCGCGCTGCACGTCGACGTCCGCCGGGTTGAACCACGTGGTCGAACCGTCGGTTTCCTTACGGAAATACGTCTCGGCGATCACCATGCCCTGGCAAAGCAGGTTGGTTGCGGGCTCGTCGCTGTCCACCAGCCCTTCGTCGCGCATGAGCTTGTGATAGAAGCGGAAATACAGCAGGTGCAGGATCGCGTGCTCGATGCCGCCGATGTACTGATCGACCGGCGTCCAGTACTTCGCGCGTTCGTCGACCTGCCCCATCGCACCGGGGCTCGTATAGCGCGCGTAGTACCAGCTCGACTCCATGAAGGTGTCGAACGTGTCGGTTTCGCGCTCGGCCGGCGCGCCGCAGTTCGGGCACGTGGTCTTGCGCCATTCGGGGTCGGCCTTGATCGGCGACTGCACGCCCGAGAACTCGACGTCTTCGGGCAGCACCACCGGCAGCTGGTCTTCGGGCACCGGCACGGCGTCGCACTGCGGGCAGTAGATCACCGGGATCGGGCAGCCCCAGTAGCGCTGGCGGCTCACGCCCCAGTCGCGGATGCGCCAGTTCACGCGGCGCTCGCCGCGGCCCATGGTTTCGAGCTTCGCCGCGATGGCGTCGAACGCGCTGCGGAAATCGAGGCCGTCGAATTCGCCGGAGTTGGTCAGCGTGCCGTAATCGGTATACGCGCCCGCGGTCTGGATGCCGGTTTCGAACGACTTGATCGTCTCCACGGCGGCGGACGACTGATAGGCGTCGGACGAACCGCCATCCAGCGCGTTCTGCACGGTGTCGGTGCCTTCCGCGGCGAGATCGCGGCGCAGTTCGGCCACGGCGTCGACGACGCCCTGATCGACCACGACCATGCGGATCGGCAGCGAATACTTCTGGGCGAACTCCCAGTCGCGCTCGTCGTGGCCGGGCACGGCCATCACGGCGCCGGTACCGTAGCCCATCAGCACGAAGTTGGCGACCCACACGGGCACCTCCTCGCCCGTGATCGGGTGCGTGGCGTCCACGCCCGTGTAGTAACCGCGCTTGTCCTGCGTTTCCAGTTCGGCCTCGGACACGCCGCCCGTCTTGCAGCTTTCGATGAAGGCGGCGAGACCGGGATTGTCCTGCGCGGCGCGCGTCGCGATCGGATGCTCGGCCGCCACGGCGACATACGACACGCCCATGAGCGTGTCGGGACGCGTGGTGAACACGGTGACGGGATCGTGGCCGCCCTCGACGTCGAACGTGATCTCGAGGCCTTCGGAGCGACCCAACCAGTTGCGCTGCATCGTCTTGACCGCGTCGGGCCAGCCCGGCAGCGTGTCGAGGCCGTCGAGCAGTTCCTGCGCATACGCGGTGATCTTGAGGAACCACTGCGGGATCTCGCGCTTCTCGACGTCGGCGCCCGAGCGCCAGCCCTTGCCGTCGATCACCTGCTCGTTCGCCAGCACGGTCTGGTCGACCGGATCCCAGTTGACGACGCTGTTCTTGCGGTAGACCAGGCCCTTCTTCATGAGGCGGGTGAACATCTGCTGTTCCCAACGGTAGTAGTCGGGCTTGCAGGTGGTGACCTCGCGGGTCCAGTCGTACGCGAAACCCATGCGCTTGAGCTGGTCGCGCATGTGTTCGATGTTCTTGTAGGTCCACTTCGCCGGCGCGGTGCGATTCTTGATCGCGGCGTTCTCGGCGGGCAGGCCGAACGCGTCCCAGCCCATCGGCTGCAGCACGTTCTTGCCCTGCTGGCGCTGGAAGCGGCTGATTACGTCGCCGATCGTGTAGTTGCGCACGTGGCCCATGTGGAGGGCACCCGACGGGTACGGCAGCATCGAGAGGCAGTAGAACTTCGGCTTCGCGGAGTCTTCCGTCACCTCGAAGGCGCGGGTTTCATTCCAGAAGCGCTGGGCGGCCGTCTCGACGACGTCCGGGGCGTATCCGCCCTGCTCGCGCGTGCCCTGATCGTGGGTGTCCTGCATGGTGTTCGGTACCGGTGGAATGCCTGGGTGGCCGCTGGAGGAAAACGCGGCGCTCAATCGCGGGAGACTATCCCACGGGGGGCTTCGGGCCAAGCCTCGCGACTGCGGGGCTGGGTAGGAGCGCGCCTGCGCGCGACAGTTTTTGGGGCCGAGAGCAACAGGTCCTGTGGCTTTTCGCGAGAAGCCGTCGTGCGCGGGGCGCGCTCCTACTTACAGGCCGCCGCCTGCCCCGCCGCCACCGACCGGGCTGCCGCTGCGACCTGATCGGCCACCTTTGCCAGCGCCCGCTGGTGGGCATCGACGAGGCTGGCGTAGCTGCCGCCGGCCGGCTCGGCCACGCGCGATGCGCAGGTGGCCGCCTGATCCGTGCCGCGCACCGACCACGAAGCCTCCAGCGTGGCGTCGCCGCCCACCTCGGAGTCGAAGCGGCGCACATCGAGTTGCACGCGGACGACCTTCGCGTCCTTCGCGCGCGGCAGCCCGTGCACATCGTGCGTGCCGAGGCGCGCCGAGAGGTCGGCCGAAAGCGCGCCGCGAATCTCGTCGCCGAGCGGCGACGCCCAGCGCTCGCCATCCACCACGGCGATACCGCTCGCGCCCTGGCGCAGCACGAGCGACGGCTGGTCGACCTGCGGCGGCACGTTCACCGGCAGCACGTCGATGACGAAGGGCGCGCCCTGCGCCGCCAGCGGGGCCGAGGGCGGAATCAGCGTATGGAAATGCATCGGCGCCGAGGCACAGGCGGCGAGGCCCGAAAGCAGGATGGCGACGCCTGCGAGGCGAAAGGTGGCGATCATGGCTGTTCTTCCTTGCCCTGCTTCGGGGACGGGGTGCTGACTTTCGGCGGCGCGTCGCTGCCACGGCCGCGCAGCAGCGCTTCCGGATGGCGGCTGAGGTAATCGGTGAACGCGCGTACGGAGCGAACCGTGCGCTGCAGTTCTTCCAGCGTGCCGGCGATGTTCTGTTGCAGGGGCGAATCCTCCGACAGCGCGTCGTTGGCGGTGCCCACGGTCTGGTTGACGCCCTGCAGCGTCTTCTTCGCCTCGGGCAGCAGATCGGTGTTCACCTGCTTCAGCGTGCCCTGCAGTTCCTTGAGCGAACCGTCGAGGTTCTTGCCGATGGAATCGAAGGGAATCTTTTCCACCTTGTCGACGATGCTGGAGATCTGCTCCTGCAGGTGGTCGAAGTCGCCCGGCGTGGTCGGCACCTCGACCGGCTTCGCGTTGGCGTCGAACGCCACCTTGGGCGCCTTCGGATCGAAGTCGAGCGCGATGTAGAGCTGGCCCGTGAGCAGGTTGCCCGTGCGTGCCTGCGCCCGCAGGCCATGGCCCACCAGCCCGCTCATGATGCGGGGGAACATCGAGTCGTCGTCTGGACCGCCGACGGCCTTCGCCAGTTTTTCGTGCGCCTGGCCGAGGCGCTGCGGATAGACGAGCGCGCCGACGATCACCGGGAACGTCTTCGTGTCCGGGTCGTAATCGAGATTGACCGAGACCACGCGACCGACCTTCATGCCGAGGAGCTCCACCGGCGCGTCGACGGCCAGCCCGCGCAGCGAATGGGCGAAGCGCATGCGGATGTAGCGCGGCTTGCCATCCGGCGGCGCGATGGCCGTGGCCTGGTCGTCGAAGAGCGTGTATTCCGTCATCTCGTTGGCCGGCGCGTCGCTGTGCGGCCCCGGCGGGTCCTGGAACGCCACACCGCCCGCGACCACGGTCGCCAGCGACTGCGTGTTGAGCTTGAGGCCATCGGCCCCCAGCGAGACATCGACACCGCTCGCGTTCCAGAAGCGGGTGTTCGTGGTGACGAAACGGTCGTTGGGACCGTCGATGAAGAGCTGCAGCGACACGCCCTTGCCATCCTTGTCGAGCTGGTACGACACGATGCGGCCGACCTGGATACGCCGGTAGTACACCGGCGACCCGATATCGAGCGAGCCGAGGTCGCCGGCATGCAGCACGAAGCGACGACCCGGCGCGCCGTGCGTGACCGCGGGCGGCGTCTCGAGGCCCGTGAAGTCGGACTGATCTTCGTCGGAATCGCCGGCGTCGGCGCCGATGAACGCGCCCGACAGCAGCGTGTCGATGCCGGAGACGCCACCGGCGCCGATGCGCGGACGCACCACCCAGTAACGCGTGCCCTTGGTCGCGAAGGCACTGGCGCTCTTGTCGAGTTCGATCGCGACGGTGATGTGGCTGCGGTCCTTCGACAGGCGCATGGTGGTGACCTTGCCGATCACCACGTTCTTGTACTTCACCTGCGTCTTGTTGGCCTCGATGCCTTCCGCCGTGAGGAACGTGACCGAGATCTGCGGCCCCGCCGACATGAAGTGGCTGACCAGCAGCGAGATGCCGACCAGCGCCGCGATGATGGGCACCAGCCAGATGAGGGAAAAGCCCAGCTTGGATTTCCGCACCGCGGGCTGCGGCAGGTCGTCCTGCGGGGGCGTGTTTCCTACGTTGGTGTCGCTCATTGCGATTTCTTCCTGTTATCCCAGATCAGGCGGGGATCGAAACTCATGGCCGAAAGCATCGTCAGCACCACGACGACGCCAAAAAACACCACGCCGGGCAACGGCTCGACGCGGCTGAGGATCTTGAAATGCACCAGGGCCGACAGGATCGCCACGACGAAGACGTCGAGCATCGACCAGTAGCCCACCAGTTCCACGAAGCGGTAGAGCTTCGCGCGTTGCCGCGACACCAACTCGCTGGACCGCTGCACCGACACCAGCAGGTACCCGAGGATGACGAACTTCAGCATGGGCACGATGATGCTCGCCGTGAAGACGATGACCGCGAGGCCGGGCGACCCCGCCCGCCAGAGCTCGATGATGCCGCTGAGGATGGTGTTGTCGTCCTTCGACGAGAGGCTCTGCGTGCGCATGATCGGGAACACGTTGGCCGGGATGTAGAACAGCGCCGCGGCCAGCAGCAGGGCCCAGGCGCGCGCGATGCTGCGCGTCTTGCGGGCGTGCAGCGAGCTGCCGCAGCGGGGGCAGACGGCGTGCGGCTCTTCCGTCCACGCGGTGACCAGCCGGCACACGTGGCACGACATGAGCCCCAGGTCGCGGCCTCTCGGCGGTGCCTTCATGGGTGGTCCTCGCGCGTCAGCGTCCACAGCTCGCGCGGGTCGAGGCTGGAAAACACGGTGATGAGCAGGGTGAGGACGCCGAACGCCCAGATACCCGCGCCCGGCACCACGTCGAAATAGGTATGCGCCTTCACCACGGCCACGAGCGTGCCGAGCATGAACACCTCGATCATGCTCCAGGGCTTGATGCTGACGAGCGCCCACATCGCCCGCGCGAAGCCCGGTGCGCGGCGACCGGTGCGGGCGAACCAGAGCACCCAGCCGAAGATCGCGATCTGGCTGAGCGGAAAGAAGAACAGGGTCATCGCGGTCAGGAAGGCGACGAGCTGCGCGCCGTCCATCCACATCGCGATCACGGCGCCCCACAGGGTGGTCGCCGAGGTCATGCCCGAGAGGCCGAGCGTGACGATCGGCGACAGGTTGGCGATGAGGAACACGATGGCGGAGGTGACCACCAGCGCGAACTGGCCCTCGATGCCGATCCACTGATGGCGTTCGAGCACGGCCCCGCAGACCACGCAGTCGGCCACGTCGCCACGGGCGAGCGTGCGCCTCCGGTAAACGGAGTCGCAGTGCTCGCAGATGATCATGTCGTGGGCCGTATGCATGCCTTCCAAGCGGTACGCGGCCGCCATGGCCCGCGCCCTATGATCGCAAATCCCCGTAAACGGCGCATGACGGCGGATGTAGGACTGCTCCTAAAAGCCCGTGGTCCCTTGATATGCTCGGGGTCTTCCCCGACTTACGGGGCATCGTCTTTCGCCCCAGGAGCTTCCCCGTGAGCAGCGCCCAGACCCGCAGCGACCATGTCTTCGACGCGACCACGGCCGGTTTCGAGACCGACGTCATCCAGGCGTCGATGGATACGCCGATCCTCGTCGACCTCTGGGCCGAATGGTGCGGCCCCTGCAAGTCGCTCGGCCCGATCCTCGAAAAGCTCGCCGGCGAGTTCAACGGCGGCTTCCGCCTCGCCAAGATCGATGTGGACGCCGAGCAGCAGCTCGCCGCCATGTTCGGCGTGCGCAGCATCCCGACGGTGATCCTGATCAAGGAAGGCCAGATGGCCGACGGCTTCGCCGGCGCGCAGCCGGAGGGGCAGATCCGCGAGTTCCTCGCCCGCAATGGCGTGGTGCCGCTCGACGCCGGCGACGCGCCGGTCGACGAGACCGCGGCGCCCGAAACCGCCGAAGAAGCGATCAACCGCCTCCAGCAGGCGATCGCCGCCGAGCCGGATCGCGCCGAACTGAAGCTCGACCTCGCGCTTGCACTGATGCGCGCCGGCAACGTCGAGCCGGCGCAGGCCGAGCTCGATGCCCTGCCCGCCAACCTCGCGACCGACGCACGCGCCGTGCGCCTGCGTAGCCAGCTCGACCTCGCGCGCGCCCTCGCCGGTGCGCCGTCGATGGACGAACTGCGCCAGCGCGTCAACGCGAACGACAGTGACTGGGAAGCGCGCGACCTGCTTGGCGTGCGCCTGCTGATCGAAGGCGACGTCGCCGCCGGCCTCGACCAGTTCCTCGACATCCTGAAGCGTCAGCGCGACTGGCAGGACGGCCAGGCGAAGAAGCGCCTGCTGGCGGCATTCGCCACGCTCGACGACGCGCAGCTCGTCGGCACCTACCGCCGCAAGATGGCGTCGCTGGTTTTCTGAGGCGCTCGCCTCGCTGAGGGAAGCCCGCTCGCGGGCGAATGGGTGCTCGCCCTCCGGCTTACCGATGGGGTCCACCCTGGCGGGAGCCAGCCCGCTGGCGGTGGGGGCTTGCCGCGAGCACCCCTCGCCCGCAGGCTGGCTCCCCCCCCAACGCCGCGCGGGCCCCGGGCTTCCGG
>Ga0102588_1000844_pt1 | contig 28225 bp, 25 predicted proteins | sample AraplaMF_Col_mMS_FD_76854 | JGI IMG/M metagenome (GOLD analysis project Ga0102588, IMG submission 76854) | Arabidopsis root microbial communities from the University of North Carolina, USA - plate scrape MF_Col_mMS (SPADES assembly) (version 2) | ecosystem: Host-associated > Plants > Roots >...
CCTCAGCCACGCTGGCGGTATCACAGAGTGTAGAAAGATCGCCGCGATGGCAGAAGCGTATGATGTCGCCGTCGCGCCGCATTGCCCGCTCGGTCCGATCGCTCTTGCTGCCTGCCTCCAGGTCGATGCTGTCAGCTACAACGCCTTCATCCAGGAGCAGAGCCTGGGTATCCATTACAATACGGGCAACGATATTCTGGATTACATCTCCAACAAGGAGGTGTTCCATTATGCCGACGGTTTCGTCAGCATTCCGCAAGGCCCAGGTTTGGGTGTCGAGGTAAACGAGGAGTACGTGGTCGAGCGTGCCAAGGAAGGTCACCGCTGGCGCAATCCGATCTGGCGTCACGAAGACGGCAGCTTTGCCGAGTGGTGATCGTGCGAACCTCTCAAGCCCAGCTGAGGACACTTCTCGATCGACCGTTATGGATCAGGGTTCAGAGGGCTAAGCTGTGACACTTGTGGATATCAGCTCAGGATCACTTGCGCTTCGTGTAAGCACCCATGGGGGATCGATCCTTGGCCTCTGGAAGCAGGGCGACGGCCGGAGAGTGCCGCTGCTCAGACCTGCACCCAAAGTCGATGCAGGCGCACCCGAAGCGTCCTGCTTTCCGCTTGTCCCCTTCGGTAATCGCGTTAGGGGCAACAGGTTTGTCTTCGACGGAGCTGTGTTTACCCTTCGCCCGAACACCGAATGGGACCCTCACTACCTCCACGGAGACGGTTGGCTAGCTGACTGGAACCTCGGCGGGCAGACCGACAGATCAATCGAGATGAGCTTCGAGCACAGGGGCGGGCACACGCCCTATGAGTATCTGGCGAGCCAGTGCTTTACGATCGACGACGACAGCCTGACAATCGCGATGACGGTCGAAAATCGCGGTCGTCAAAGATTGCCATTCGGTCTCGGCTGGCATCCATATTTTCCGCTGACGCCCCAGACCACACTTGAGGCCCGCGCCGAGGCATTCTGGACGGAGGTCGAGGGATGGCTGCCGGGAGAGCGGACAAGCATACCAGCGGATCTGGACTTCAGCCGAGCCATCGGTCTTCCTCATCGATGGGTCAACAACGGATTTGAGAACTGGAGCGGCCACGCGAGAATCTCGTGGCCCGAGCATGGCGTCGCTCTCAGTATGGAGGGTGATCCGATACTTCGGCACGCTGTCCTTTTTCTGTCGGACACGACCTTTGATCCCGGGTTCAAGCGGGATTATTTCTGCTTCGAGCCCATGTCTCACCTGGCGAACGGGCACAATTTACCGGGCCTTGGTGGGCTTAGGGTTCTCGCACCGGGCGAGTCGCTTATGGGAGGTTTCCGATTGCGGGTCGAGACAAGCTGACGGATGGCATACGGTACAGGCATACAACGATTGCCGCACATCAGGTGTGAACCGGATGGCGACATCACAGGAAAGTCGGAGGGGTAAGCATTTATGTTGAAGCGGCTGTCAGGCAAGCGCATCATGATTACGGGCGCGGCACAGGGCATTGGCCTTGCCATTGCCAAAGGATTTGTCCGGGAAGACGCAAGCTTGCTTCTCATCGACCGCGACGAGGCTCTCCTGAACGCCGAGGCATTGAAGCTGCGAGAAGAGGGCTATCGAGTGATAGCACACGCGGTGGACATCACGGATGCCGCCGCGATCAGACAGGCTGTCAGCCAAGCTCCCGACGATTTTGGCCAGATAAACGCATTGGTGAACAATGCCGGGGTCAATGTTTTCTCGGAGCCGCTGGAAACGACAGACGACGAATGGAACCGTTGCTTCGACATCAACTTGAAAGGGGCGTGGAACTGCTCGAAGGCGGTTTTACCCGGACTGATCGAGCAGGGGGGTGGGGTGATCCTCAACATCGCATCCACCCATGGCTTCACGATCATTCCACATACGTTTCCATACCCCCTGGCCAAGCACGCGCTTCTCGGCATGACGAAGTCGCTGGGACTGGAATACGCGGCGAAGAACGTTCGCGTGAATGCGCTGGCTCCTGGCTATGTCGCCACGCAGAAGGTTATCGACTACTGGAATAGCTTTCCTGATCCGGAGGCTGCGAAGGCCGAGACGATGAAGCTTCATCCCGGCGGAAGAATTGCATCTCCTGAAGAGATTGCAATGGCGGCGGTCTTTATGATCTCCGACGAGTGCCCGTTCATGAACGCTACCTGCCTGACCGTAGATGGGGGCTTGAGTGTCCAGAAGCATCCGGCGTGAGTCCACGCAGTCAGGCTTGTCCGATGAATTTGTATCGCTGGCCTAACTAGCTTGTTTCCCGACTCCGCGATCTGATAGAAAAGTGGCGTCAAAGAGTGAGGAGAATCGTGATGCGCTCGGCGCAAAACATCGGAGAACCGAGCGCTTCTGGAGGCCAGCGCCCCCGGGTGATGCCCGATGTGACAAGAGCGCTAGCCGAGGAAGTTTTGTCGGGAAAATACGCTCCCGGCACTGCACTTCCCACTGAAAACGAATTGGGGACAGCGTACGGAGTCAGTCGTACGGTCATAAGAGAGGCGATCAAGGTTCTCGCCGCTAAGGGTCTGGTGGTGACGCGGCCCCGGGTGGGTACGGTCGTTTCTGACCCGGACAATTGGAGCCTGCTGGATCCTCAGGTGATCAGCTGGCACGGACCAGGGCTCTTCGATGCCAACCTCCTTGGCGCAGTCCTGGAAACCCGACGTGTGCTTGAGCCGCTCGCCGCCAGTCTGGCCGCCGAGCGTGCGACCCTCCGCGAGATCGCTGACCTGGATGGCGCTTGGCAACTCATGAAAGAAGCCAGCGAGGACGTCGAGAAGTTCTCAGCTGCCGATGTCGAGTTTCACCGTATTCTGTATCGAGCCAGCCACAATCCCGTTCTGAGGCAGATCAGCAGCCTGATCGATGCAGCCCTCACGTACTCGTTCGAGACCTCCAACAAGACCGTCTTCAATCGTGACGATGCCGTTCGGTGTCATCACGCCGTGGTGGAAGCGTTGCGCATGCGCGATGTCGATGGTGCCGGAGCGGCTGCGAGCAAGCTCATAGAACAGGCAGCCCACGATATCGATCTTGCCGGACGCAAGGCCAAAGATTCAAAGGGCGAGGACTAGCATCTGGCTCACGACCCGTCGTGAGCAGCGGCGCATCGAGGAGGTCCAATCGGGAAGCCCGCTCGTTGTGTCGTCGGGGCGTCGCAAACGACTTCCGATTGTTGGTGGCATCGAAGCGTGAATAAGCTTAAAATTCAGCGCATTAGTGGCGGTATCCGCTGTAGAGCGCGAGGTTGAATGTTCGGCTTCTCTAAGAGAAGGAAACATGCCAGGTTTTCACCCGAAGTCGAGCTGCGTCCTGACTGAGGTGGAGAGACTCCTTTTCGGCTACAGAAGTCACGGCGCTTCGAACAATACGGAAACGTCCCCCAGTTAACCCCGATATCCAACCTGGATCGGAACTACTTGGTGGCCGCGATCACTTCGCTCGAACGTGATACTTGCTCCAACTGGTCCTCATGTTCACTCCTGAGGACGAGTTTTTACACGGTCCCCTCAGAGAAATAATGGCCAATCAAGTCCATGGGATCGACCTTGAGCGTCCTGCAGACGGCGATAAACATGCCGATGGAGAGCCGGTTTACACCGCGTTCGTATCTCTGAACTTGTTGAAATGAGACCCCAAGCGCAGCGCCCAATTCCGTTTGCGTCATTCCAACGCGCAACCTCATCGCCCGAACGCGCTCGCCCATCTCCTTGTCCGTGTCGCCGGATTTCCGTGCAGTCGTATCCATGATTTCCTATTCGCGTGTTGGTTTTCCCATAAAGAACTAACGACAGAGTTTAACCCTGTGTTTTCGTTTTTCTTTCGACAAATAGCAGGGCTCTTGGTGCCTTACGTGGTCGCAAAAAAGATCGATCACCATCCGCCAGGCCGAGACATCGCGCTTCTGTCACCGCAAAGCGAGCCGTCCGCTGCTCGATCGTTATTGGAGTAACAGTTTCCCGGATAACGCCGAGGAGGGCTATAGTAATTTCCTCCTCCGCAGTTGCCGTTCGCACAGACTGCAACAGCGGTTCCAACCAATGCGACCGCTACCAGCGCCGCCGCTGCCTGCTTTTGCTGCAGAACCATCTTCTCACACGCCGAAATATCTAGGCCGCGCCTGCCCAGCTCCGTAACCAATTGCTGCTGAAATAGTGGGTCTTGCGTTTCAAGTGCCGTCTTGCAGAGCGCAGCTTTGCTAACGGCGGACGGCTTTTTATTAAATTCAGCTGGCGTTGTCGTGCAACTCGCCAGCGCGAGCGAGATCGCCACGGCGCTTAGACGCCGAGCCAATTCATTCATTTTCACTGTGATAAAACCCCTCAAATGCCCCCGGGGTGAACATCGCAGAAATTAAGGCGACGTCAAATTTCACGTTAAGATATCGTTAACGCAACGCCTGGAACGGAACAAGAGCGTCCACTGCGCCTTGTACCTCGCACAAGCGGCGAATGGCGCGAGATCGACAGCTTCGCCAACATGGCTCCGCAGCACTTGTGGAGCCCCATTCACGATGTCTTGGACAATCGCCATGGCTCAGGAAGCAAAGCGTCGCCGACTGCAAAACCTCGGCGCAGGCTTTCCCAAACTACGGAGATAAGCACTGCCGTTTCCCAGCTTGGACTTTGCTCGGGGACCAGTGTCAGCGGCCATGCGCGGTAGCGGCCGGAGCGCGAATTCTAGGTTCCGGCTCGCCGAAAATCGGCGCACATGGCCTTCCGGTCGTGTTTGCTCATCCATCAGACTTCTTTGGAACGCTGGGCGAATTCGAGCAGGCAAGACATGCGGATGCGTAAATCGCTCATGGGTTCTCCTTTCCAACTTGTGCGTTCCGTACCCCCAAGCGCACAACGCCGCGGCGGGGCTACTGTCCGAACTTCCGCCGCGGGGACTTTTCTGGAACTCCTGACATCCGGGGAGGAAAAATGTTAGCTCGAGTCTGGAATGCGAAAGACTCGAGTGTCGAACTGCAGAGATTATACTCTAGTGGGACGCCCGGGCAGGGCACCGTCTACCCCTCCGTCAGTGTTTGAAGGGTCTGAATTGCTTTCCGTTCCCAGGTTGTGGCACCTTGCTGACGAGCAAAGGCCAGCGCTTCGCGAATGTAATGCGCCGCGCCACTTTTCCGGCCGGAACGAAGTTCAACTTTCCCTCGCAGCCTAAGAAGCTCGGCAGTAAAGTAGTTTTCCCCTGTCTGTTTAACGAGCGCCAAGGCTTCATCCAGAGTCGCGGCGGCCCGTGTAAAATCACCCGCTTGCAGATAGCTTTCGCCGAGCAATCCGAGGTAGCAGGATTTGTCTATTTCCTGATCCCCCAAATTCGAACAGGTTTGCTCCATCTTCGCAATGCCAAGAGGATCGTTTCCGCGCGCCATAATCCATCCCTGGAAGAAGGACGCGACATTCGTCCACATGCGAAAGCCATTCGTCCTTGCAAGCGTGAACAACTCGTCAAGCTTGTGTTGGAGGGGTTGGAATTCGTCACGGAGCGCATAAAGGATACAGCAGTTCCCAAGGCAGGCCGCCAGTTGATACGCGGAATGGCGGCGCGCGTCGGCTTCCGCTGCCGCGTAGAGTTCGATTGCTTTTGCCTCATGTCCGGTCAATTGCAATGTCCATGACAGGTAAAGCATTGCCATGCTCGGAAAATCGCTGCCGATCTCATCGGCCCGGTCCACGTGGCTAAGCGCCTGTTCAAGATAGTCGCGGGCCGGACCGAAATGTCCCTGCGAAAAAAAGCACATGCCCTTGAATTGCATCCCGAGAACAAGTGCCTTCAAGCTATTGCGGGTATTGCCGATTACCAGAAGTTCGTCACCCGCCCATGTGGCGTCTGCGAAGCGGCCGGAGTTGAGGGCGGTGCCAAAGAGGCCATCGAGCGCGCGGATCGGCGCTTCCACATCACCGAGCTGCTCGCTAAGCCGAATGACATTGCGATAGGCGGCGCTGCCCTCGTCGGTGACATAGCCGAAGGTGGCGTATAGGACGTCGCCCCGTTCGAGTTCGAGTTCCAGCTCCATGCGATCGCGCTTTTCCGATGGAACGCATTTGGCAAGGCAGGCGAGCCCATTGGCAAACATGTTTGCGGCTTCGACCTTGGCCCAAGTCCTACCGGTGTTGAGACCTGCGGCCAACCACTTATCGGCCGCCTCCTCGAAAAGACCGGCTTCAGCGAGGTGCTGCGCGAGGATCTCAGGGTGCTCGGCCGCGAGCTTTGGATTGATACTTTCAATAGTTCGGGCAACCTCGGCATGAAGCTCACGGCATCGCTCCTTGAGGAGACTCTCCCGTGCTGCCTCTTGCAAGAGCGCATGGGTGAATGCGAAGCGCGCTTCGCTGGCCGTCGTCTGCCGCATCACCAGACCAGCTTCGACCAAACGCTGCAGCGTCGGTTCCACGATATCTTGCGACAGGCCACAAACCCGGGCAACAATCGGCAGGTCAAATTCGCGCCCGACAACAGCTGCAACTTGAGCGATCACCTTTCCGGGACCTATCTTGTCGAGGCGCGACAACAGCGATGACTGGATGGAGCTAGGAACACCGACGGACAACTTATGTGAATGCTGGCCACCTTCCTCAATAAGAGGGCTGTTCTCCAGAACAGCTCGGGCTAATTCCTCGACATATAGCGGGACTCCCTCGCTCTTTTCCAGCAGAAGTCCGGCCGTTTCATCCGCGATATCGCGCCCCGCCATGAGGCTACGCAAGAGCATGCGGGAGTCTTCTTCGGAGAGGCGATCCAATGCGATTTTGCTGAGGACCGCCCGGGTTGCAGTTCGTCGTTGCGTTTCGCGGGAGGTAATCAGGATTAAAAGGGGAAATGGTCCCGCTTCGGCGAGCAGAGCCTCGAGCACATCGCTCGATGAAGGGTCGATCCATTGCTCATCTTCGATCGACAGCAGAACCGGTCCGATTTGCGAGAGATAATGCAACCAGTCGATCAGGACCCTGTGGGATAGGCCGCGTTGTCGGGCGGAAGGGCGGCCGTCCGTCAGTTTGTGGCGGTCGATTGCCAGAAGTTCTGCAAATACAGGCAATGAATCGGATATGGGCACGGTGCTCAAGGCGACAACCGCTTCAAGCTTCGTCATGGCGATTTCCGGTGGGTCGCTGCCCTCAATGCCGGCGTATCGTTTGAGAAGGGTCAAAAAGGGGAAGAGGGCACTATTTGAATAAGTGCTGGAGCATTGAAGCGTCAGGTAGGTGCCCTGCGGAATCCGCCGTTGAACCTCAAATATCAGCCGCGATTTGCCGATACCAGGTTCGCCGACAATCATGGCTGCCTGAGCCCGCTTACCCGCGATGACCTCCTGCCACAGCTCCAGCAAACCCGCGATTTCTGCTTTACGCCCGACAAGCTCGGTTAGCTCTCGTCTCTTCGCGAAGCGGTTCTCCAGGACTTTGGGCCTGTCGGCTCGCCAGACATGAACATCACTCGGAAAACCCTTGAGAGTTTGGGACCCGAAATCGGTGAACTCGAAGGCGCCGGCGGCGGCATCGTAGGTCCGCTGGTCGGTCATGATGGTTTGGGGCTCTGCGATGGTCTGAAGGCGTTGAGCCAAATTGGGAATCGATCCCAGAGCAACCGTCGAAACGCCTGCCGGGGCACCGACAAAATCTCCGACAACGACCAGCCCACTCGCGATACCGATGCGGACACGCAATGGCGGCCCACCGGGCACCTTTACCTCGGGGACCAGTTGGAGAATTTCAAAGGCCAGCTCAAGAGCACGTTCGGCGTCATCTTCTTCCGCAATCGGATACCCGAACAGAGCCTGAAAAGCGTCGCCGACATAGTTAGCGGCAATTCCGTTATGGTTTCGCACCGCGGCAGTGCATTCAGCCAGGTAGGCCTTCGTCAGTCTGGTGAAGTCCTCGGGATCGAGACGAGTCGCATATCCGGTGGAGTCGACCAGATCGCAAAACAGTATCGTGAGTTGTCGCCGCTCCGCCGAGGTCGCGAAGGCTTTCGCTGCATCGTCGGCATTTAGCAACTTTATGGCGGCCGCAATTTTCTTGCGCGGACCGACGGGGATCTCCATCTCGCGCAAATCGTCCTCCGAAAGCATGCGGAGGCTGTCGCCATCGATCTGCGATTGCGCGAATATGCCAGCGAGGTGCTCAAGCCCCAACCCCTCCAGCCATTTCCTCACGTCTTCCATCGGAACTCCCAGCAAACCGGTGATGAACTCGCTCGCTCCCTGGGTATTCATGCGTTTCAAGGATAGCACCTCTCCGTGCGTCCAAGAAGCTGTTGGATTTTCGCCTCAGGGCTTACATATGCTCGACCCACCGGGTTTCAGTTGCATGCCACATCAGCGAAAATCAGTTGCCCCCGGTCTCCATAGCGGACGCCACTTTGATCGAAACAGAATCGTTTGGGAAGAATACGCGCGAGGTACCGACGGTTGCACATGGCCGGCAGATCGGCGCGAAATTCGCGCGGCGTAGTGGCCGGTGCAGGGTCGGTGAATTTCAAGTGGCCGAAGTATGATAGGTCGCCAATGAACATCGCGCGGCCAGAGGCGACCCCATAGCCGACCGATGTGTCGTCCGTGCCACTCTTAGCTTCGTCGAGTGTTGGAAAATCGCTTTCCAGGGGTGCCTGTCTGGATCGCGGAATTTGAGTCGCCCTAATCGCAATGTTGAACCGGACATCATCGCGCTGGGAAACGTGCCCGTAGTCATTGAGGTAGTGCCATCTCAATCGAAGAATTCGGTCCGCGCCGACTGCTCCGGTTGGGACCGGGAGTACCGCCGACGATAGGCCGGTCGGCTGGGAGCCGTCTCCACCTGATTGCACGCCGGGGGCGGGACAGGCTGTGAAGAGCGGGCGATATCGACATTCTTCGCCTCCCGCCTCCCAAATGCAGTTGCTCAATTGCCGCCAGTCGTCTTCGCTGATCTGGCCGTTCTCCACGGCGACGTTACTGCCCTCGTGTGGGACCATCCACGGATGGATCTTGCCTTCCCCTGACCGTCGGGCCCATTCCGTTCGATGGGCATCGATTTCTCTGAGCTTCAGCAACTCCGCCCGAACACTCACGACCTGTGTCCAAGTCGGATTCGTGACCTCCGGGAGTCGCCCGGCGGCATCTGCCGCAATGCGCTGCCCGGTAATTTGCGTCGTGAGCGTATGACACTTGGTGCAATTTCCAGAAGGGTCCTCGACCGTTCTCGCTCGGACAATGTCGGTTGCGTAAGCGGCGGTGTAAGCGGAACCGACGACCCGAAATGGTAGGCTTTCGTCCCGCTTCATCTTCGGGACGTAGTCCCCAAGGCTGAAAGCGAGGGCTCTCTCGCTTGCCGCTCCCCCCGGGTATCCGATGCGGGCCTGGCCGATGTGCGGGCTAACCACATACGGGCCCTTGTTGTCATGACATGCAGAACATTGGATCTGAAATGTCGGGTCGTACATTTTGGTAGCGGCAGCGCGCCCTCCGGCGTCCGCATAGGATCGACCGCCTGGAGGGATGATGGGTGTAGTCCAGTCGAAGCGTTGCTGATCCTTGTCGCCATCAAAAAAGACGATTTCTCCACTTTCTCGATTAAAACCAATGATACCCAGTCGAGCGAATGTAGGGTTGTCTTTCTCCCAGTATGATTCCGGTTCGATTTCAAGGTGAGGGGTAGATTTCCGGCAGAGCGAGACCCACTCAACCGTGCCTGCCACGGTACGGATTATGCGTGAATTCATTCCGCAGTAGGTCACGTTTCCCGCCAGCGAGGGCTTGTCGCATTTAGCGATCTGGGTGGTCCACTTGACGATTCTGCCCTTGGGGTCGCGATGCTCGAATTGCAGAGGGCTGCCGGCAACATTTGGATTTGGTTTCAGGTCGACGATATTGCCGTCAATTTCCAGCGGTATGACCTTCGCAGCTGCGTTGCCGCAATCTACGTCCGGGATCGGGCCAAAAACGGAGCGTGCCTCGTCGCCAAATCGCGTAATGATGTCGGGGCTTGCTGAAGCGGGCTTCCACTGAAAATCGCCGTTCCAGCGCCTTACGGCTTCGGCGAAGGAAGTAGCCTCGGCGTTGTCATCCGGGGCGCGCACCGGACCGATTTCAATTTGGTCGTTGGCCGCGGCTAGACGGAATTTCCTGCAGATCAGGTAGGCTTTCAGGTCATTTACGCATTGCTGAGATGGTGGACCATCAGACAGCGCTTTTGCGAACGGCGCCGCTGGCCGTGGCGGGACCGTACAAACGGACCACGGGGCGCAAATTTTGAGATCTCGCCATTTTGCGTCATCGGCAAGATGTACGGCGTGTCCTAAGCTGAAACCAGGATGATCAAATCGGCTCGAATCAACTGCAACATGCGCATCCGAGTCAGAGCCCGATAGCAGCACCGCCACCGAGAACGCGCCGAGCAATCCAAAAGCGATAGACCGCACTGCCTCCTCCGGGTTCGAGGACTAACAGCTTCAACGGGCGCTCAACGTAACTCTCGGTGAATCCGGCAAGAGAACGATCATCGCGAATTTCCAAGCGCCCCCGACTCGCTTGAACGTGGTTACCATTGTCGCGGTGTAATCGAGCACCGGTGTCTCGATCGCTGTGAATTGAATCGTAACCACGACTGTCGACTTGCCCTGGACCGTATCTTGGTCGACGGCGTTTAGTAGGGTGTTGCTTTCAATGTGCCGCCTTTTGCTGATCGTTCCCATCTCGGCATTTACTGTATCGAGGTAATCAAGAAGCTCGGTCTTGTTGGTTTTTCTTTGCAACTGTTTGCGGCCTGTGCACAACTCAAACGCGACATCGTCGAGCAGCATTGCTTCCACGCCCTGAGTGCTTGCGTCATCAAGCGCCCAGTTGTAGCGATGCAAAAGATCCATAATCTCCTGTCGATCAGATGGCGGGGGATTCACAACAGTCCTGAGATATTCTCGATTAAGTTCGTAGGTGCATGAGGGAAGAGCTTGCGCTAGCGCCGCGCTCGCCATGACGAGCGAAATTCCCACCCCAAGCGCCAAAGCTGGCCATCGAATTGCGGACCTTTTCCGTACGAATGCCATGGAATGCCCCCTTGATATGAATCAATTTGCTTAACGATTTTCAATCGAATGTTAAGTTGGATAGCCGGTTCCCGGCTTAACGCACCGGGCGAAATCCGGTCGGTCTCCGGCGTCGTCGTCCGGGTTCGTAAATTAAATATTAGAATATACTAAATAGCGAGCTATGACAACCACGACACTACGGTATGCTGGAGGGGAAGCAATTTCTGCGCGAACGGGCTGCGCGCAAATCATCGTTCAGCTGATGGCCTGTGGAAGGATGTTACGCCGGATGAACACTCCTTGAAAAACATCCGGGTAGGCGTGGTCGTACTTATCGCTTTCCTCGACCATGGCAGCGGCGATCTCCTCCGCGAAACCGGGAACAAGCTGCGCGCTTCTCGTGGCATCGACCAATATATCGCGCATGTCATCGCTGACCTGCCGCAGCGTTTCAGGTCCCGGGGCGTTACCACCGGCCTTGACTGGCAGCATAGTAGAAAGCGCTTCGAAGAAAGCCCCAGTATAGATTCTGGAAAATGAGTGCGCGTTGTTCCAGATCGTGTCCGCCAGGCCAACCTTGCTGACAGTTGAGGGGTCGACATAGAAATGGTTATTCCACGCGTTCCGCAGGCAATCCTCGTCCGCGTCTGCGGGCTTTACCAAACGCAGGGCGGAACCGAACTGTTGCGCAACTCGCGAGAGGCTCGAACTACTCCAAAAACTCCTGCCCGAGGTTTCCGCGAGTACGAAGGAACAGAACGTTGGAAGCTGCATTGCACACAGGATCGCGCTCATGTCACCGAAAGCTTCGCCGAAGGCCTCGACTTCCAACCCCTCGGCATCGAACAGATCTGAGCGGATTGCATCTAGAATGGCATGACCGAGTTCGTGGCAAAGCAGATCAGGACTTTCGCCGGAATAGATGACGAGAGTTGGGTGCGCGACAGTTGAACCGTGGTAGAAGCTCAAAGTCGTTCCATCATACTCGGAATTTAGGCCCTCATTCCGATCCAAAAATACGTCTATTACCTGGCCGCCGCGCCATGTGACAGGCGCCTGGCTGCTGGCCGCCCAGAAGTCCGCAGCCCGTCGTAGTGTTGCAGCGGCGTTCCAGTAACGGAACTCCACCGCCTGCGGAGGGTTGTTGCCGAGCGATGGAATTAGGCGAAATGCTAGTGGCGTTTTTGTTATGTCTGGTGCTGGCACGACCGTGACTCTGGCCGCCAACGCAGGATCCTTCTCCCAGACGGTTACTGTGGCAGGCATCGATGATCCTCCCAGAATTGTTGATCAAGACATCATCGTTGCGCAGTGGTTGCGACCGCGAAGGGATGGTCAAACAACCCCCTAGTGTCAAAAGCCGCGTGCGTCCGCGAGATCACGACTGAGGATGGAAATGGGACAAGCACGGATTTTGCACCCCACACCATTTCAGTTCGATGATACCACCGGATTTTCCATTTGTGCAGGCGCGCGACTACAATTTCTAGCGCTCAGGGCGCCGGTTAAACCCCTAACTTGTTCGCCGACGTGAGGTCGCGATTGCGGTTTCGCCCGGCTGAGCGCTGCTGTCTGCTTGTGGTTATCCCGCGAGCTTTGTTCGCTGCGGGCACAAGTTGTTCGCGCGCCGACATGCCTTAGCTCACCTCAATCAATTAAATAACTATTTAGATACAAAAAATTCTCATGTATTTTCCTATAGTTAGCATGATTCTGCCGAAATTACACTGCCTTTCCAAGCTTGACAGCCTCTGAGTTTCGCTGTCTGCTTCAACCCGAGGAAACCGCGCAGGGCTCAAGACTGCACGCTAAGAATTTCCAGGAGGACATTGCTGTTATGTTGAGATTTGCCGTCGTCGGGATCGATCATGGGCACACGTTTGATCATGTGAAGGGCCTGCTTGCGGCCGGTGCCGAGTTCGTTGGATACTGCCCGCAGACCTCAGTGCCAGCGCTCTTGGAAAACTTCAAGAAGACCTATCCGGATACGCCGCAGATCGATCGCGACAGGATCTTCGCTGATCCTTCGATCGACGTGATCTGCATCGCCGCAATCCCGCGCGACCGCGCCGGATTGGCCGTCCGTGCGATGAAGGCCGGCAAGGATGTCATGACCGACAAGCCAGGCGTGACGACTTTTGCCCAACTCGAGGAAGTCAAGCGCACCGTCGCCGACACCGGTCGCATCTTTTCGATCTGCTTTTCCGAGCGCCATTGCGTGCGGTCCGCTGTCAAGGCGGGTAAGCTCGTCAAGGAGGGGGCGATTGGCACGGTGATCCAGACGCTCGGCATGGGGCCGCACAGGCTACAGTTGCCCACACGCCCCGCCTGGTTCTTCGATCCGGAGCAGTTCGGCGGCATCATCGTGGATATTGCTTCGCATCAGGTCGACCAGTTTCTCTTCTATACGGGCTCGACCAGCGCCGAGGTTGTCGCAAGCTCGGTCGGAAACTTCGGCATGTCCGACAAGCCGGCCTTTCAGGATTTCGGTGAGGTGCTGCTTCGCTCCGAGAAAGCCTCGGGCTATGTGCGGGTCGACTGGTTCACCCCGGAGGCGCTGCCGACCTGGGGTGATGGTCGCCTGACCATCCTTGGCACCGAAGGCTACATCGAACTGCGCAAATACATCGATATCGCCGGACGGCCAGGCAAGGACCACCTCTTCCTCGTCAACGGCACGGAGATGACGCACATCGATTGCAGCGGCGAAAAGCTCGACTATTTCGATGCCTTCGCCGCCGACGTGCGCGACCGCACGGAGACGGCGATGTCCCAGGCTCATGTTTACGAAGTCTGCCGCCTTTCGCTGGAAGCACAATCAAGGGCAGCGCGCCTGGGTCATCGTTGAGGAATCCGCCATGTCCAAGAAGTTTCGTGTCGGCATCATCGGAGCGGGGATCGCCTCGCGCCACCTGGCAGGCTTTGCCTGGAACAAGGATCTGTTTGAGGTTGCGGTCCTTTGTTCGCTGGACGAGGAGCGCGGCCAAGCGCTTTGCGAGGAGTTTGGCATTCCCGAATATACCCAGGATGCCGAGACGATGATCGCTCGTGCGGATCTTGACATCATCGATATCTGCACCCCGCCAAGTTCGCATTTCGAGCTCTGCCGCAAGGCAATCGAGGCGGGAAAACATGTCATCTGCGAGAAGCCACTTTTCGGCTCTATCGCCGAAGTGGACGAGATGTCTAGGATCGTAGCGCGCGCCGAAGGTGCGCAACTGATGCCGATATTTCAGTACAGGTATGGCTCGGGACTTCAGAAGCTGAAAATGCTGATCGATCTAGGCCTGACCGGGACGCCGTTCCTCACCACGATCGAAACACATTGGTGGCGCGGCCCCGACTATTATGCCGTCCCGTGGCGCGGAAAATGGGTGACCGAGCTGGGCGGCGGTCTGCTTGGTCACGCGATCCATGCGCATGACATGCTGAACTATGTTCACGGCGCCTGCGCCGAAATCTTTTCCTACGGGGCGACACTGGTAAACCCTATCCAGGTCGAGGATACGGCAGCCCTTTCGGTAAAGATGAAGAACGGCTCGCTGGCGACGCTGTCGATGACACTGGGCTCACGGAAAGAAATCTCCCGTCTGCGGTTCTGCTTTTCGGATCTCGTCGCGGAAAGTATTCTCGAGCCCTACACGATGGGCCGGGACCCGTGGAGCTTCGTTGCCGGGACCGAGGAGCATCAGCAGCGTGTCGATGAGGCGCTGGCCGGTTATGTGGTCAAGGAAGACGGCTATACCAGACAGTTCGAACTGTTCCACCATGCGCTGACATCGGGAGGCGAGCCGCCGGTGACGTTGGAGGATGCTCGCAACTCACTGGAGCTCGTCACGGCGGCCTATCATTCGCAGCGCACCGGCAAGCCGACGCCGCTGCCGATCCTTTCCGATCATCCGCTCTACCATTCCTGGTTGCCGGAAGAAGAGCGGCGTCTGGCGGCCGGGGCCTGATCCATGATCAAGAGCTTCGAGCATGTCGGCATGGTCACCGGCGACATGGACAGGTCACTGGCCTTTTACCGCGACCTCCTGGGTCTGCGCCTTCATTTACGAAAGACGATGGCCAACGGCACTGAAGTGGCATTCCTGGATAGTGGCAATGGCATGCTTGAGATTTTTGCGCCGCCCGGCGGCGCGGGGCCTGCCTCTGATCTTGCAGGCGCAACATCGGGCGTGCTGCACATTACCTTCCTTGTCGATAACGTCGATGAAAGCTTCGCGAAGCTGGAGGCTGCCGGAGTGGCAATCAAGGAGCGACCGCGTCCCGCCGTCAATTCGGAGGTGCTCGACCGGGTGGCATTCCTTCGCGACCCCGATGGTATCATCGTCGAGCTCGCCGAACGCCGTGATGAACGGAAGCTCGACTGATCGCAACGAGAAGGCCCCCGAAGCGTATTTTTTTGCACTGCGGTAACGACTCCGTAATGCTCGTTTGTCAGCCTGAAGGCAACAATACATTCCTTCACGGCTGGGCTTGTTATGTCACGCAGCAAAGACGACTGGATCAATCAGCGCGCTTACGCACTCTGGGAAGCCGAAGGACGGCCGGAGGGGCGCGGTGGCGAACATTGGCAGCAGGCGGCACGCGAGTATCAGCAGCTCGAACTGACCCGGGCCTCGGTCGACGGCAGCGACCTCATCGAGCGGCTGCGGACCATGCGCCGCTTGATGCTCCCGAACGACGTTGAAATTGGCGTCAGTGTCCGCGCTGAGGAGCAAAAGGCATCTGCCTGAGTAACACCCACCTTATAGCAGGACCTGGAAGAATGCGTGCGCTGCAGGGCTTCTGTGTATGTCGCTTCAAGAAAGGCGCGCCCTACCTCGGCCGGCGGAGTCGTGATGGTGGTATTCGGCCGGTAGGCCCTTAGCAGTGTGTTCCAAGTCAGAATACGAGGCCAATTTGCTTCGTCAGTTGCCGGGATCCGCATATGACGCTTCACAGGTGTTCTGGCCTTGACTTGCCGTGACCGCAAATGGCACGGTAGCGACACCTGAATTTGATCAGCGGGTTACATTTTCATCGAGCACCCATTGCGGATCATATCACTCTCAAGCATTCCCCCTCGGTTCGCCAAGCTCGCTCCGACCCTAAAGAGTCTCGTTGATCAGATCGGCCTGATCAACGAAATACGGCTTTACATTCCAAAGCGATATCGGCGGTTTCCGGAGTATGACGGGTCACTTCCTGCCGTTCCTGACGGGATTACGATTGTGCGTCCCGACGATGACATGGGACCGGCGTCCAAGGTGCTTTTTGCTGCCCGTGAATTTCGCGGGAAGGACGCACAGATCCTCTTTTGCGACGACGACAAGGTCTTCGAGCCCGACTGGGCCTCGCGACTATTCCTGGCGCAGAAAGAGCGGCCGAACGAGTGCGTCGCGCTGGTCGGTAAAGATGTCCCGAGAGCCTTTGCAACCTCGACCCCGTTTTTGCCTAGGGCAGTGCGCAAGCGAAAGCTAACGTTGGCGCTTCGAGCCCGCAGGCTTCACTACAAGGTCGCCACGAAGGTTTTCGGGGCTGAGGTGCGCCGCCCGATGCCGACCCTCATAGAAAGGGGCGGGTATGCCGATATTTTCCAAGGCCTCGGCGGTGTTGTCGTCCGGCCCGAGTTCTTCGGCGATATAGCCTACGACATTCCAAACGTTCTTTGGACGGTCGACGATTACTGGCTGTCCGGCATGCTCGCGGTCAAGGGGATCGCGATTTATCTTCCTGCCGGGCTCGCCGAGCCATTTTCGACCGGCGCCCATGAGGTTTCTTCGCTCTACAGGGCAACGATTGAGGGTGCAAATCGCGCCGAAGCCAACCGTCGATGCATTGAGTATATGCAGGAGCATTTCGGTATCTGGCGGTGATGCCTGTGGAGAGAGCCACCCAAGCGCCTTCTGCCATTCAGGAGCCAGCGTCTCGATCTCGATCGGCTTGTCATCTTCTCAATGCCAGAAATGCCACTCTCGCCGACCATCATTGCCGTCCAAGCTAAAGTCGAGAAAATTGGTTCGGGGATCGGTCATGGTTCTCTGCGTTTCAGGATGACAGCAGACGGGCGCGGAATCTTCTGCTCGCACATGGGCGAGTTAGCGGTTAAGGTCGCACATGGAAAGGCTCCTGATCGCGATTTCTCTCGTATGCATTGCCATCGGCCTGGGGGAGCTTATTTTCTCTGTGCCTCTTTTCTTCAAATGGGGTCCTGGAGAGAACTGAGCGATTCGCTGCCTCAAAGTTCGCCAGCAGTGCTGACCAGAGTTGATTTTCCGGCATGCCAATCTATGATTGTATAATTGGCAATCGAGGGCAGACTTATGCGATACGCATTACTCAAAGGGTCTGACATATGCATGGTTTCCGACTCTCTCGCAAAAGCAGAGAGGGAGCGCGCATTTTTCTTGTCCCGCTACGGTCAAGCCGTCGAAATTGTTGCGATCGAGGACGGCGATGGGGCCAGCGCTCGGCTGCAGCGACAATTGGCTATCAGGAACCCACGGGATGAAACATAGTCTGGGCGAGGCGTAGGAGCGACGCTCGGCGCCCGGGCGCCCTTGACAGGGTTCGAACCCGCGACTTGTTACCGCTCAAGCGCGACCAGCCTACGTCATTTCCGCACGAGGACGTTGCCTGACCGCAGCCAGAATGGCGGCAGATAGAGCGGCGTCGAAGAGAACGGCAGAATATTGTCGGAGAGTGTAACGCCGAGCTGATCTTTCATGAAAGTGCTTCGTGCGGCAATGCGGGCATGCATGTCAGGATAGCGCTGGCGTATCTCTTCGCGCAGCCCAACGTCCGCGAAGGCTACCATGTCTTCGCAATTGAGAGCCCAACCGGCAGGCATCGGCACCGGTATCACGTCGACCTGGAACGGCATGCCAGATCGCAAGCGCTCGGTCGAGCCGGGGCGTACGGGTGAATGAAGCCACTCCTCGTGACTTCCGAGGTGACCGGGATTCAGCGCTGAGTTGAGACCCGCGGATTTGAGCTTTTCGGTGACCGCGGAGAACAGATCACCGCCGGTCACGCCGATATCTGCGGTCTCATACCATGTGATCAAGGCTTCGAAATAGGCCTTCGAGGGCTTCAGGAATCCCTCGTCATGGTCGGTGAGCAGGCCGGCACGCGAAGACAACGCCCCCCAGTAACCGAGTGCGGTCGTTACGCCATCTCCCTTCTTCAGGCGGCGGGTCGTCGGGCTTCGCAAACCAATGATGCTCTCGCCGGCACTGACGGAAGCAAACATGGTGTGGACGTTTACAGGGTCCCCCTCGTAGCCGAGGCGGCCAAGAGCCTCGAATTCCGTATCTCCCTCCCTTGCGCCGGAAACGACCCTGAAGAGCGCGTCCGAGCACCGCACGGCGGCCCATTCGAAGGCCGCGAGCTGATCGACATCGATGATCGCGCGATGGCCGGTTTCCGGGTGCATGAGCACAGGCGTCGCATCGACCAGTCGCGCCGAATGACCGATCGCCCGGCGCAACGCATTCACGATGAAATGGGGAACGAAGAAACTCTGCCCATATTCTTCGTCCTCCTCGGCCGCGAGATATTTCCAGCCGACCAGTCCAATGGAATCTCCGCTCTTGATCCCTGCCTCGCGCAGTCGATCGCTGAGCCGCGGGTTTTGACTGCGGTCCTGTCCCAGGAGGCTGAAGGTTTGCGCGCGCAATACGTCGACACCTGGAAGACCGGCAATCGCCGTATAGCTCTCGGATTCGTTTCCGGTGATGATGATGCGGCGCCCGCCAGGACCGAGGAGTAGCAGCGCCTCCTCGAAACGGGGCTCGAAGCCGGAAAGATGCATAATGTTTCCGAAATGCTCGCGATCAGCATAGACGACCAGCCAATCGGTGCCAGCGGCCTCAAGGGCTGCGTCCGCGCGCGCGGCGTAGGTCGTCGACGGAATTTTCGGCTGCGCTCCAAGTGGTCCGAAATTTGGCAATGCAACAGGTGCTAGACTAATCGACATCAAGTTCCTCCAAGCGAAAATCAAAACCAGACAAAGATAAAAGGCGCAAAACCGTGTACAGCGGCGGCCCGACCGCCAAGCAGCAAAAGATTAGCATAGCCGAAGCACGCAACGTTGCGATATCACCCTATCAAAGGTGGAAAGCTCTCGATCATGAATCACGACAATAGCCGCGCCGCTCCTCCCACGATTGCCGATGTCGCGCGCATGGCAGGTGTCTCGCGCGCCGTCGCGAGCCGGGCGCTGTCGAACGAACCGCGGCCGGTATCGTCCGAGAAGCGTGAGCGCGTCATTGCCGCCGCCGCAAACCTTGGCTACAAGCCGAACCTTCTGGCGCAGAGCCTGACCACCAAAACCGTCAACCTGGTCGCCGTCGTCGTCAACCACATTCACGATCTGTCGGATCTCGACCTGTTCGACCGGCTGATTGATCAGGTCCAGTCGATTGGCAAGCAGGTCATATTGATCCGGATCGGCTCGGTTGCGCGCGTGGACGAGTTTCTGCGCAACGGCGTCGCCTACCATGTTGACGCAGCGCTGGTCTTCTCCGACTTTGCTGACGCCCCGACTGTCCGTCGCTTGTTCCGTTCCGACCGCGTTATCATGCTGAACGGTCTGCACGACGAGTTCTCCCCCGCAATCATCCCGGACGAAGATGCTGGCATCGCGGAGGCTGTGGCCGACGCTGCGTCGAAGATGGTGCGCACAGCCGGGCTCGTCACCGGCCGCGCCTCCTCTCCCGTGGAGCAGGCACGCATTCGCTCTTACCACGAGGCGTTTTCGCGCTACGGCATCAATCTCATCCGGACGGTCCAGGGCGACTATTCCTATGAGAGCGGGCATGCCGCGGCCAACGCATTGGCCGGCGCCGATTGTCCTGATGCGGTTTTCTGTACATCCGATGCCATGGCGATGGGCATCCTTGACGTCTGTCGGACCGATTTTCCTGCTGGTCGGCCGTCGCGGTTCCGGCTCTACGGTTTCGACAATCTGTCGCTGACCGATTTCGATGCCTATCCGATCTCGTCCATTGGCTACGACAAGCTGCTCTATGTTCGCCATATCGTTGAATCCGTTGCCAACCCCGGCAGTTTCACGCCGGGCCAACCGCCGGTCACGGTGCCCACACGTTTTGTGCCTCGCCTCACCGCTTAAACGAAAACGGGCTGCCAGGAGGCAGCCCGAAGTTCAAACTACCACAGGGGGTTCAGGGCAGGGGGATTGGATTCCGGACCCCACCACTTCTTGTAGTTCGCCGCATAAGAACCCGACTGGATGTAGTCGGAAACGAACATGTCGAGCCAGCGCACGAATTCCGGGTCACCCTTGGCAACGGCAATGCCGATCGGATCGTTGGAATAAAGGCCCGGCAGCGTCACGAGCGACGGATTCTTGGTAGCCAGATAATCGAGCAGCGATGAATCTTCGATGGCCGCATCGACGCGCTTCTGCTGCAGCTGCAGAACGCCATCCGGAGCAAACTGATCGACGTAGACGAGTTGGGCATCGGGAACGGCGGTCTTCAGGAAGCTCTCGCCCGTCGTGCCGCGTCCGACGACAACCTTCTTGCCGGCCAGGTCCTTCAACTCCTTGATAGCTGCGTCCTTCTGAACGATGACGCGCAAGCCAGCACGATTGTAGGGAATAGTGAAATTCACCGTCTTGGCGCGCTCGAGCGTTGCCGAGGTATTGGCGACGGCGACGTCGATCTGGCCCGAAACGAGCATCGAGATCCGGGCGTCACCCGAGACGTCGACGAATTCGACGGGTACGCCGAGCTTCTGGGAAAGCAGCGTCGCAACGTCGACATCGTAACCAACAGGATTGTTCTGCGCGTCACGGAAGCCGATCGGCTCGCCGCCGAGCGATACGCCGATCCGAACGGTGCCGCGCGAGCGGATGTCATCGATCATTCCCGCAAAGGACGGAAATGCCGAGCCGGCCGCGATGGCGAGGGCGGCAAGGGTAGTCAGAATACGCTTCATGGTTTCATTCCCTCTTTTGATTATGCCAGTTTCGCTGCCCGCAGTTCCGGTTCGGGCATCGATTCCTCCCAGAGCCAGTAGCGAATTTCGCCCTCGCATCTGAAATTCACGACCTCATGGTTTCCCTTGGCGTCGACTGCATGGATCACGACGCCGGCGAGAAATCCGGAGGAGAGTTCATCGAGCTCATCGACGGCAAGCTTCACCGCGTCGGAGAGCGAATAGCCAAGCTTCATTGCAAGAACAACGGTGCGTGCTGTCGAGCAGCGCATCGTCATCTCACCGGTGTGGGTGCAGGCAGCCGCTCCATAGCGACTGTCGGCATAAAAGCCGGCGCCGGGGATCGGACTATCGCCAAGGCGGCCTGGATATTTCCACGCCCAGCCGGAGGTGGACGTCGCTGCGTGAATGCCGCGCGCTGAATCAGCCGACAGGAAGACGGTCGTATCGCGCACACGCTCCGGATCAGTGATGGCGCGGCTCAACGGCGCGAGCGGAATATTGGGAAACTTCGCCAGATCCTCCGGCGAAAGTTCCTTTTCCAATCGTTCCCACCAGACCCGCCTGCTGTCCTCGAACAATACGTCGTCCTCGGCGAAACCGATTTCAGTTGCAAAGCGCCGAGCGCCGTCGCCGGTCAGCATGACATGCGGAAGGCGTTTCATCACCTCATAGGCAAGACGCGCCACCGGCAGCGTGTTCGGCACGGCACCGACTGTCCCGACATCACGTGTGTTGCCGTCCATCACCGCAGCGTCCAGCTCCATGTTGCCGAGCATGTTGGGCCAGCCGCCGTAGCCGACGCTGCGGACCTTGACTTCGCTCTCCACCTTGCTGATCCCGGCGACCATTGCATCAAGGCTGATTGCACCGTCCCGCAGCATCTCCACGGAGGTCGGGAAACCCGGCCACGCTTCTTTATTGGCCAAAAGCAGCATCTTGAACCTCTAATCTTTGCGCATCTTGGAAAGGAACTGGGCGACGCGCGGCTGTGCCATGCCGCCGTCGGCGGCGAAAAACTCTTGGGTCGGCAGGTCGACCAGCAGACGGCCCTTGTCGAGGAATACGATACGATCCGAAATCTGCCTGGCGAACTCGACCTCGTGCGTCACGAACAGCATCGTCGTGCCTTCCTGGGCGAGCTTTGCTAGGATCGCCAGCACTTCTGCCGTCATCTCCGGATCAAGCGCGCTGGTCACTTCGTCGAGCAGCAGATAGCGCGGCTGCATGGCAAGCGCCCGGCATATTCCGACACGCTGGCGCTGGCCGCCCGAAAGCTGCGCCGGATAGGCATCAGCCCGGCTCCCGAGACCAACCGACTCGAGCAGTGCGAGCGCCGTCGCCTCCGCCTCAGCGCGCGGTTTCTTCAATACCTCGATCGGCGCCAGCGTGATGTTGCCGAGCACCGTCATATGCGGATAGAGGTTGAAGAGCTGGAAGACCGTACCTGACCGCTTGCGGGCCTCCGCCAGTTCCCGGGGTTTGCCGACATCGAACTCATCGACCGTGATCTGGCCGCCGTTCAGCTTCTCCAGGCCATTGATGCACCGGATCAGCGTCGACTTTCCCGAGCCGGAGGAGCCGAGGATCGAGACGACCTCGCCCGGCTCGATCGTCAGATCGATACCATCGAGCACGGTGGTCTGGCCGAAGGCCTTTTTTACGTTTTCAACTTTGATCATGTCAGAGCCCTCTCCAGGCGCTGTGGGCGCGAAGGCGATTTTCGAGGCGCGTCCCAAGCAAGGCAACCAGCTTGGCGGCGGCGTAATAGAGCAAGCCAACGGCCGTCCATACAACAAACGGCTTCAGTGTTCGCATGTTGAGGATGTTGCCGATCTTGGTAAGGTCGACCACGCCGATCACCGAGATCAGCGATGTGACCTGCAACTGGTTGACGAGAAGTGCAATCAGTGGCCCGACCGCGAAGGCGGCAGCCTGTGGGGCGAGCACATGTCGAAGGACCTGCCACCGTGTAAGCCCGAAGACTCGTGCCGGCTCGATCTGATCACGGCCGATGGACTCGATTGCCGAAACCGCGATGACATAGATGAAGGCGGCTGTATTTGCCGACAGCGTGATCGTCGCCGCGGTAACCGGCGCGACGCGGATATGGAATAGCCCTGGCAGACCAAAGAACACCAGAAACAGCTGCACCAGCACCGGCGAATTCTTCAGGAGTTCAGAAACGAAGGTGATCACTTCGCTGAGGACTGGCACACGGTAGTAGCGCACAATTGCCCAGGCAATGCCGATCACCAGGCCGATCAGCGAGGTCGCGAGAAAGAGCGCGATATTGACCCCGAGCCCTTGTGCGAGAAGAACCAGATCAAAGGCTGTAAAATCGGCAAAGCGCATCAGGCAACCGCCTCCATCATGTCACGGTTGAGACGGCGATGGAGGATCGCAATCGCGAGCGATACGAGATAGGTCAAGGCCGCATAGACGACGAGAAGCACAACATAGACTTCGAACGGCCGGTAGGTCTGCGACACCACGATCTGCGCCGAGCCGGTCAGTTCGTTGAGCGTGATCGTGGACAGGATCGACGAGGTGAGGATCATGTTGATCAGAACTGAGCCGAGCGGGCGCACGGATGTCCTGAGTGCGATCGGCAGGACAATGCGGGTGAAGATCACCCTGCGTGACAAGCCGCTCACCTCCGCAGCTTCGATGATGCCCTGATCGATCGCCAGGATACCGGCGCGGATTATATCGGACGCGTATGCGCCGCCTGCGATCGACAGCGCAATCACGCCTGTTGTGAACGCATCGATGTAAAGACCGATCTCGGGCAGGCCGTAGTAGAAGAAAAACAGCTGCACGATGAATGGCACGTTGCGGAAGATATCGACGTAGACGAACGCAATTCGCCGCAGCGCCGCTGACGAGGATGTGCGGGCGATTGCCACGAACGCGCCCATGATGACGCTGCCGACGAGCGCGAGAACACACGCTTCTGCTGTCAGCAGCGCGCCTTGTGCGAGAAAGCCAAGATGGGGCAAGAGAATCGACAGGTCGAGCCGCACGATCTCTCCATGAGCACGAGTGAAACCGGTTTCATCGTGTCTCGATGGCGGAACATTGTCAAGAACGCCCTGGAGATTTCCTGCTATATCCAGCGCGAACGGAGAGATTCGTCTCGTCCGGCGGATTTGCACCGTGCTTGAAGCAACTGGGGCAGCACCGGCCTTGCCGATTTTCAAACGTCATTCAGATGTACCCACACCGAACGAGCACTGCCATGAGCCATATTCCGCATATCGACTACACCACAGCCTCTGAAGAGATTCGGGCCGCGCATGACGAGGAGATGCGGGTGCGGGGGCGCATGACGAACATGAAGCGTACCTTGCTGCATTCGCCCGCCGCCCACCGCATCTATGCCGAATGGTTCACGCTGCGCGCAGAGCTTTCTGCGATCGCGGATCGACCGATCTGGATCTTCTCGCATTCCATTTCAAAAGCTGCGAACTCAAGGATCGCCATCACTTTCTTTCGCCGGGCACTGATCAATGCAGGTTTCGACCCGCAGGCCTTGGTGCTCTCCGAGGAAGAGGCGCTGCTCGATGCCTTCGGCACGGCGATTGTTGCCAATTCCAACGCGGTTCCCGCCGAGATCTGGACGCAGCTGAAAGGGCGCTACGATGCCAAGACGCTGGTCGATCTCGTGGCCTTTGCCGGCATCATGCTAGCAACAGCGGTCTTCAACAATGTCGTGGAGGTTGACTTCGATCCAGAGCTCGAGCCCTTCGCCGAAACCGGCCGATCGGCGTCCTGACGGACCGGATCCTGTCGAGGTCAGGCGAGCCTAAGCGTATTCGCCGGCTGCCGTCACCTTTGTGGCCAACTCACGGGCCACAAGGGCGGCATGTTCTGTAATCTGTGGCAGTCCCATCAACTCCCCAAATGTCCCACGCGCCAAGGGGCCGGAAATCAGCAAGGTCGGATCAGGACGGCCATCGGCACTGATCGCCTCCGATCGTTCCGTACATGCAATGCCGAGGCCGGTCGGATCGAGCTGCAAGCGTGATTGATCGCGAAGGCGAGCGAGCCACGCCTGGCTTTCCAAAATGCTTCCATGCGCGGGACCGGTTGTGACAACGACGGCATCAAAGGTCTTCTGTAGTGGTGCGCCGTGCCGCAGTCTCAGTTCCACATGGATTGCCTCGCCGTCACGTTGCACCCGAGCGACGGAGGCCGCCAGCACCTCCATCCTTCCTTCCGCAATCGCTCGCTCCAGCACCTCTTCCACCTGCGGAGCGATGCGGAACCGATGAGCGTCCCAATAAGGCCTGATATGGCGTACGATCCTGCAGCGTTCGGCAATCGGCAGGCTCTGCCAGATCGCGTGGCCGTGACCGCGAACCTGGTCGATCACGGCGTGCCACGTCAATCCCGCGGCTGTGGCTTCTGCAATGGTCCGCCGGATCCCCCGCAGCAGCGCCGTCGCGCTATGAGCCGGGGCGGTCTTAAACTCGCCGAACGGCTCCTGTGGATACGGAGCATGCCCTCTCGATCTCAATCCGCGGCGCGAAATCGATGTGATCTGCCCGCGATGGCCGGTACGGGTCAGCGAAGCGACGATGTCGGCTGCGGTCAGGCCGTTGCCGACGACCAGCACCCGGTCCGCCGGGCGGACGACGTCAAGCGCGCTGGCAACGGTGGAGTTGGCGACAAAGCGGGGGTGTCCTTCAAGAACTCTGAGAGCACGAGGCGCTGACGGTGCGGGATGGCTGGTGGCGATCACCAGGAAATCGGCAACCGTTCGTCCGCCCTCGTCATCGAAGATCTCCCAGCGCCTGCCGTCCCGACGTACCTCGACAACGGCCGCACGGCGATGATCCACGGTCCCGCTTTGCACCAGGGGAGCGAGCGCCGAAGCAATATAGGTGCCGAAGACATGGCGTCGTGGGAAGAGGTTGCCATCCGGCCGAGACGCGTCTGGGTCGTCCGCGACAGCATCGTTGCGGGCCATCCATTCGACGAAGTCCTCCGGCCGATCCGGCAACAGGCTCATGCGGGCGGCGGGAACATTGATCCGATGCGTTGGATCGGTGGTATCGTAGGCGAGCCCTCTGCCAAGCTCTTCTCGCGGCTCGAAAACCACGATTGTTGGTGGCGGGCTGCATGTGGAGGATGCCAGATGGTACGCAACGCCCGCACCAGAAACGCCTCCGCCGATAATCGCCACGACGGGGCGACACGTCTTGCCACGGGTGTCCTGTCGAGATGTCACGCTGCCCTGCTTCACTTGATCGCGACCCAGATCGCCTTTCTTGTCAGGCGCGTTTTTGTCCTTCGCGCCCCGATGGTTCAATTTAAAGGCTCACAGCCAGGACAGCAACTTCAATATTCTACAAAATTAGTAGAATTTTTATGCCGCTTTCCCGCCAAAGCACCGAAGAGTTTTTCCGTGCTGCAGCGCAATAGAGATGGGCTTGCTTGGTTTATCCTCGGCGATTTTGAAATTATCTGGCCGTTCGAGGCTTGCCTCATCAATTCAAGACGGGAAACACCACAATGAACAAGAAGACGTCCAAATCCAGCCTGACGCGTCGCGCAAGCCTTGCCGCGATCGCCGCCTCCACGATCGCTCTGATCGCATTTGCATCGCCTGTCGCATCCTTCGCCGAAGACAAGTCGATCAAGGTTGGCATCATGAGTGGCGAGGACGAAGACGTCTGGCGCGTTGTGGCCGCAGAAGCCGCCAAGAAGGGCCTGACGATCGAAGCGATCGTCTTCAACGATTATACGCAGCCGAACGAGGCCCTGGAGCGCGGCGAAATCGACGCCAACGCCTTCCAGCACAAGCCCTATCTCGACAATCAGATAAAGCAGCATGGCTATCATATCGTCCCGGTCGGATACACCGGAGTCTGGCCGATCGGCCTTTATTCGAAGGAGCACAAGACCATCGCCGAGTTCGCCGAAGGTGCGGCGATCGGCGTGCCGAACGATCCGTCAAACGAAGGTCGTGCGCTACGCGTTCTTCAAAATGAAGGCATCATCAAGCTCAAGGACGGTACCGGCATCCTCGCGACCGTTACCGACATCACCGAGAACCCGAAGAACGTCGAGATCAAGGAGCTTGATGCCGGTGTGGTCGGCCGCGCCATCGATGATCTGGACGCGGCAGTGGTGAACACCGACTGGGCCCTGAAGGCCGGGCTCTCGGCGGCCGACCGCATTGCGCAGGAACCTATCGCTGACAATCCGTACCGCAACTTCATCGCTGTCAAGCAGGGCAGCGAGAACGAAGACTGGGTGAAGACGCTGGTTTCGTCCTACCAGAACGATGCGGTCAAGGCGGAGTTCGACAAGGTGTATAAGGGAACCGGCCTCAGCGCTTACTGATCGACATTCGCGCCGAGGGGTTAGGCGCGTTGAACAAGGCGGCCCGGGCGTTCCTTGCCCGGGCCGCCTTGGGCGTTTCCGAAGGAAAAGACTATGAATTCAATCGTAACGGCCTCTGTAATCGAGACGCCGCAAGCAACTGCTGAGGCGGTGGTCCGCCTGGTCGACGTACATCGGCATTTCGGCACCACCCCGGCCCTCGATGGCGTAGCGCTCACCGTCCACAAGGGAGAAATCCTGGGTGTAATCGGGCGCAGTGGAGCCGGCAAATCTACATTGATCCGCTGCCTCAACGGCCTGGAGCGTCCGGATCGCGGCTTAATCGAAATCGAGGGGCGCAGCATCGTTGGTCTCGACGAAAAGGAGTTGCAGCCGCTTCGCCGCCGCGTCGGGATGATCTTCCAGCATTTCAACCTGCTGGCCTCCAGGACGGTGGAGGAGAATGTCGCACTGCCGCTCAAGATCGCCGGCGTGGCAAAGACCGAGCGCCTGAGGCGCGCACATGAATTGCTGGAGCTTGTCGGTCTCGCGGGTAAGGCGAAGGCTTATCCATCGTCCCTGTCCGGTGGCCAGAAGCAGCGGGTGGGCATTGCGCGCGCGCTTGCCGCACGCCCTGCCTTGCTCTTGTCCGACGAGGCGACATCGGCGCTCGATCCCGAGACCACACGGTCGATCCTGGCCCTTCTGAAGGACATCAACCGCAAGCTCGGCCTCACCATCATCCTCATCACGCACGAGATGGAAGTCGTCCGCAGCATTGCCGATCGCGTCGCCGTCATCGATGCCGGCCGGATCGTCGAAGAAGGACAGGTATGGTCGGTGTTCGCTGACCCAAAAGCGCCGATTACCCGGAGTCTGCTGTCCGGCAGCCGCCCGCAATTGCCGGAGCATATCGCCGCCCGCCT
>Ga0102588_1000845_pt1 | contig 28122 bp, 22 predicted proteins | sample AraplaMF_Col_mMS_FD_76854 | JGI IMG/M metagenome (GOLD analysis project Ga0102588, IMG submission 76854) | Arabidopsis root microbial communities from the University of North Carolina, USA - plate scrape MF_Col_mMS (SPADES assembly) (version 2) | ecosystem: Host-associated > Plants > Roots >...
TGGCATTCCGTTCGCGGAAGAGCGCCAGGCATTCGACGGATCGGTTTTGCATCCCGGCACTGCGGGGGACAAACGTAAAGCCGGCACGGTCAAGTTCTGTCGCGACAGTCGTGATCGCTGCTTCGTCCGTTTTGTCGATTTCTCCGTCCGGCCGATAGAACTTGATGCCATTGCGATCGGCGGGGATGTGCGAGCCTGTCACCATGAGACCCGCGGCTTCTTTCTGAAGTCCGTAAAGCGCCAGCGCCGGTGTTGGCACCGTGCCGCAGTCGCAGACCTTGAAGCCAAGGCGATCAAGTGCATCGGCACAGTTTGCAACGATCTCCGGGCTGGAATCCCTGAAGTCATGACCGATCAGGATAGTGTCACCGGGGCGGGTCATTCCACGGTCGAGCAGATAGCGGCCAAAGGCCGTGGCATAAAGCGCCGAAGCCCGGCCCTTAAGGTCGACAGACAGGCCGCGAAGCCCGCTCGTTCCGAATTTTATCACACACCAATCCTTCAATGTGCGTGTCTTAAGGCCCGGCTTCTCCTCCTTCCGGAAACGACACAACAATCTTCGATGCACAACCGTTAGTTTGCGTTTCGCTGCGTCTTTTCCCGCCAGATAAGGAATAGAACGCCCCCTATGTAGCCAAACTGCATAAGAAATATGCAAATAACGCTATAGTATAGCGTCAATGTTACCGATTTATAATGCAGGTATGTTATCAGCGAGAACGCAAGTGTAGCGACCAGCATCCGTAAATAGATGCCGGGAGCGCGCATTAATTGGACGAAACGCGTCATGGTTATTTCCAGTAATTGCATCGAAGGTTTCACGGTTAGCAGAACTTTGCAACAGAAATGAATCGCTGTCACCACTAGAAAATCGACGGTTCCGACGCTTTATGTTGTCCGACCATGGCGCACTGCAGCATTTTTAGCCTTTCACCGCGGGCCGTCGAACTATACTCGACTGATGTGAAATGGATAGAAAAATCAGTCATATAATGGATAGACTGGCGCGATCTCGGGCCGGAGACAATAGGTAAATGTGTTGCAGTTTCGCCATCATTCAAAAGTTTAGTCGCTGTCTCCTATTTTTCTGTCGCGGTGCAATATGTGTCTTTGCAAATACTGGCTTCCGGACTATTGTGCGTCGCAGCGTAGTATTCTTTATTACTGCAAATGCCAGGGACAGGAGTAAGACCGTGTCGATCGAGGAGCGGTTTGCGAATGGATATACCTCAGGCTTCGACTACCTTAGGGTGGTGCTTGCGGTCGCGGTTTTATGCATTCACAGCTTTGCGGTCTCTTATGGCAAAGCCGGTGAGGTCTTCCTGTTTCAGCCACCGCTGCGCGGTCTGATAACATTCGTTCTGCCGGCATTCTTTGCCCTCAGCGGTTTCCTTGTTAGTGCCAGCCTCTTGCGGACGCGCAATGTTGCCCGTTTCCTTGGTCTGCGGGCACTTCGCCTCGTACCGGCACTTGCGGTGGAAGTGACCTTGTGCGCCCTTCTTCTGGGGCCGGCCTTTACGACGTTGCCGCTTGCCAGTTACGTTTCAGACCCGCAGTTTTGGACCTATTTCCTGAATATCGTTGGCCATATCCAGTATCTGCTGCCTGGCCTCTTTCGTGACAATCCTTACTATCAGGCGGTCAATGTATCGCTCTGGACCATTCCCTACGAGCTGGAGTGCTACGTTGCGTTGACCGCGCTTGCGGTGATCGGCTTTGTTTTTCGACCGGCCTTGCTGATCGGCGTTGTCGTGATAGCCCAGCTTGCCGTGATTGGACGCGACCTCATGCGCGGAGCGACCGACCTGCCCATGGATGGGGCCCTACCTGGTCGCATTCTTCTCTTGAGCTTCCTGGCTGGTGTTGTTTTGTTTGTCTGCCGTCAGCACATCAAGGTGACGCCACCTCGTGCGATTGCTGCAGCAGTAGTGTCGTTCGTCATGCTGAACCTCCCTTACGCGCCGTACTTCGCCGCCTTTCCTATCGCATATGTTACGGTTGCGATCGGCCTCACGAGACCGCCTAAGCATCCGTTCATTGCCAGTGGTGATTACTCATACGGTCTCTACCTCTACGCGTTTCCGGTACAGCAGACGGTGGCACATCTCTTTCCACAACACCGCGAATGGTATCTCAACATCGCGCTGTCTCTACCGGCTACGATATTACTTGCCGTTTTTTCGTGGCACGCCGTCGAGAAGCATGCTCTCAAACTCAAGGGCCTGATCGCAGGAAAGACCGGCATTGCGCGGCAAGCCAAGCCTGCCATGGTCTCCGGTGCGCGGGTGAGTGTGGCTGGCGATGGGCGTTGAACCGATCGGCATTTTCACGATTGCGCTCGGCCTCTACTGCCTGGCGCTCGGTCAGGATGCAACAATCAAAGCCTTCGTGGCATTGACTCTGCTTGGCGCAGCAGCAGCCTTTGTGCTTGGTTCCTCCAGCGTCCAGCCCGCTCATCTTTTCCTGCTGTTCGTTGCTCTTTCCGTGCTTCGCGGCAGACGGCAAACAGGGCCACTCTTTGATGGCCTGCACTTTGGTCGTCCCGGCTTCTGGTTGGCCTGTCTTGTCCTTTATGGCGGATTATCCGCCTACTTTCTGCCGCGCCTGTTTGCCGATGCAACGACAATCATCCCTCTCGGCATCGCCGAACAGCCGCTTACTAGCGGAGTGGTTTCGCTTGGACCCGTCTCGAGCAATCTAACGCAGACGGTCTATCTGGTGGCGGATCTTGTCTGCTTCCTGCTGGTCACGACTGTCGGCTCAACGGCCCAGGGTTTCCGGGCCATTGTCATCGGGCTTATAGTCTACGCCGCACTAAACGTGGTCTTTGCCCTCCTTGATGTTGTCACCGGTGCAATCGGTGCCCAGGACATGCTGCAGTTTATTCGCAACGCGCAGTACACCTTCCATGACAACGACACGGTCAACGGCATGAAACGCATTGTCGGTTCGTGGCCAGAGGCCTCTGCTTTTGCCGGTACGACACTTGGCGCGTTCGGATTTACCGCGACCCTTTGGCTTTGCCAGCGGCATTCAAGATGGACCGGCCCGCTTGCCGTCATCTCTCTGGCATTGATTGTCCTGTCGACCTCCTCTGCGGGGCTTGTTGCCGCGCCGGTCTGTTTGGTGATCTTCTATCTCACGGCAGTGCTGCGCAGCGGCGTTGGTTCAGGAGCCGGCAACAGCGCCGCTGTCACCGTTCTTGCTCCCCTTGTTGTTCTGCTTGTCGGACTGATCGTCGTGTTGCAGCAGGATATTTTCGACACAGTCCATGATTACATAGACGTCCTCGTTCTTAGCAAATCGACCTCGAGCTCGGCCATTGACCGTGGTTCCTGGAACACCTTCGGACTGCAGAACTTTTTCGATACCTACGGCTTGGGCGTTGGTCTTGGAACGGCACGAACCTCGAGCTTCCCGGTGGCGGTGCTTTCAAACGTCGGCGTCCCCGGGGCTCTCTTCTTTCTCCTTTTTGCCCTAGCGGCCCTCGGCCCCGGTCGCGCGCCTGCCAGAAGCTTCGTCGCCGATGTTCAGCTTGCTGCACGCAATGGATGCCTGTGCTTGCTTGCCGGCGCGCTCGTCGTTGGTCCGACAGTCGACCTGGGGCTGCTGTTCTTCATCCTGGCGGGCCTGGCCGCCAGCCGTCCGGATGCTATCGCCGAGGCTACCGCACCGTTTATCCCGCTACGCCACCAGTGCGATCTGCCTGCACTGAGAGGCTGGAGCTAGATGTCTGGCAAGGGCGAGGCGACTGAGATGATGTGGAAAGACCCGCGTAACCAGTCCCTGGCAACGGGTAGTCGATCGACCGAGAAAGCGGGCAATGCACCGCCATTTTAGAAACGACACGCAAGGGGTGATGGGCGATGCCAATTATTGATCTGCAGCCTGGCGATACGGTGGTCCCGCTGCTTCGTTGTGATGTCTGCATCGTAGGTTCGGGACCGGCCGGCGCGACGCTCGCGCGTGAACTGTCCCATTCTGGATTGAATGTCGTGCTTCTGGAAAGTGGTGGCGAGCGCCGTGATCCCGATAATGACACGCTGAACGATATTGAGAATATCGGGCGCCCGCGGGTTAGCGACCAGTGGTCCGTGCGCAACCGCATCCTTGGCGGCAGTTCGCATACCTGGGGCGGTCGGTGCGGCCCTTTCGACGCCATTGACTTCGAACAACGCGATTGGGTTGGACATTCCGGATGGCCAATCGCCATGCGCGATCTCGACCCATACATGGATCGAAGCGCCAATCATCTCGGACTTGCACTTGGTAACGGCTACAGCGACCAGCGCTTCTGGTCGATTGCAGGACGCAATGCGCCGAAGGAAGAGGTTTCCGCCAAACTGCTACTGCCCTTCTTCTGGCAGTTCAGCAGGGATGACGCGGAGTCTTACCCATTCGAGTATATGCGGTTTGGGCGGCACATAGGCAAGCACCTCGGTCCCAATGTCACACTGGTAACAGGAGCGACTGCGCTGCGGGTGCTGGCAAACGAGGCGCGCACCAAAACGCGTGGCCTTGAGTTTGCCACAGGCGACGGACGAAAGCATAGCCTTGTCGCAAGCTCTGTAGCGCTCTGCGCCGGAGGCATTGAGAATGCCCGCATTCTTCTCAATTCCCACGACCAGGATCACAAAGCGCTCGGCAATGATCGTGACCGGGTCGGCCGCTACCTGATGGACCACTTACGTGGTCCAACTGCGTTTTTCTCGTTAAGCGGTTCGAAAGCGTTGCGTCGCAGATTTGGTCGCTACAACGTTCGCGGTCGCTTTTTCCGTGCTGGGCTCAGACTGAGCCCGGCAGTTCAGCGAGACGAGCATTTGCTCAATTGTGCAGGCTGGCTGGGAGAAGTGCTTGCGCCTGATGATCCCTGGGACGCATTGCGGCGCCTGGCGGCACGAAAGCCGAGGCTGCCCGAGGACGTTGTCAGCGTGGCGCGCAATGTCCCTTTGATGGTTCAAGGAGCTGTCGATTATTTCGGAGCGCGGAATGGCCTGCCGCGCAAGCTGCAGGAGCTTACGCTCGATTGCATGTGCGAGCAGATGCCCGATGAAGACAGCCGCATGAGCCTGTCGGATCGTCGTGATCGCTTCGGGATGCGCTTGCCCAAGGTCGATTGGCGCAGCCATCCGGTCGAGGCGCGCACCATGCATCGCATGGCGGAACTGGTCGCAGCCGAATTCTCCAGAATAGGGTTTCCAGAGCCTGTTCTGGCCGACTGGGTGCTCGACAAGGCGCCCATCCCTGCAAGCTTCGTCGATGTTGCTCATCCGACCGGTACAACGCGCATGTCAAGCGATCCCGCCAAGGGGGTTGTCAACGTCGATTGCCAGGTTCACGGCGTCGAAGGCCTCTATGTATCCGGAAGCTCGGTATTTCCGACCGCCGGACACTGCAATCCGACTCAGATGATCGTGGCCATGGCAATTCGTCTCGCCGACCATTTGAAGGACAGGTTGGCGCGTCCAATCCTTGCGGAGGTGACCGCGCATGCCGGGTGAAACCATTCTCGTAACCGGCGCGACGGGCCGGATTGGTAGCTTCGTTGTCGCCGACCTGCTTGAACGCGGCTATCGCGTGAGAGCGACCACGTCGCGAGAGCCGCCCCGCGACGACCAGGGGCTTGAATGGCGTCAGGTTGACCTTGCCAGCGATGAGGATCTCAACACTCTCGTCGAAGGCTGTGCCGGGGTGATCCATTTGGCCGCCGAAATCGGCAAGAAGGATCGCATGAGACCGCTGAATGAAAGAGCGACCGAGCGGCTGGCGCGAGCTGCCGAGAATGCGGGCGCAAAGGCCTTCTCTTACACGAGTTCGATCGCCGTCTACGGAAGCGGTCGCGCCGTTGAGATTTCGGAGAGCTCTCCGGTTCTATCGGTTGATCGCGATATCGCCTCTGAATACTGGGCGCTGGATTACGTGCGCGAATATGGCCGCACCAAGCTTGCCGGCGAGATGGCGCTCATGCGGGTCGCCAGCCGCATGCGATGCACAATTTTCAGACCAGCCGTCGTTGTCGACGTCGGCCAGATCATTGGCGTTCGCGACTGGAGCCTGTTCAAGCGCATGCTCGCATCGCACCGTCACGCGCATCACATTTATGTCGGCGATGTTTCCGACGCTCTCATCTGGGCGATCGAGGAGGGGCTGGCGGGCAAGGGCGAGGCTGGGCGGGTCGAGATATACAATATCGCGGAAGACGATCGCGATTTGCCGAGGCATATTGATTTCATGCGCAAGGCTTTCGCGGCAAGCGGTGACCGCCGCTACCATGTCGTTAGTGCTCCATGGATCATCGACTGGCTCCATGACTTCTTACGCTTCCACACCCTGCCGATCAGAAACCCGCTGTGGCGAATGCGCTTTTCCGGCGAGCGCCTCAAGCAGGCCGGATACAGACTGAAATTCGGGATGGCAAAGGCCGAACAGCTCGCGCTCGCCAGATTGGCGAAAGAGGCCAAGACAGGGGCGCAATCCGACTTTGCCCGACGGCGCAGCCCAGTTTGAGGATTTGCCACCAGCGGTGCGAGATCAATGTCCAGTGCAAAGTTCAAGCAATCGCACGACTTGGCCACGATGTTTTTCGGAGCCCGCTATCAAATCTGCCGGTCAGTCGGCATGATATTTTGATTGTGCCTGTTGGGGAGCCCGCTTTTCGGCGTCGCTTTCCCGTCGCGTATAGAATGAATGCAGGAGCACGTGGGTAAAGACATAGCCTGCTTCCAGCACGACGGCGAACACAAAGCCCCAGGCGATCGCATGCATGAGAGGGCTGCCATTGGTATAGCTGACGCCAGCATAGGCGATCATCACGACCAGAACGATCAGCGCGAATATGAGGACAGGCACCCGCAATGCGCAGATTGCGCCGATCAGAAACGAGACTAGTAGCGCCCAGCCCATCGGTTGCTCCGACCTCCCAATCGAATTCCCCCTAACCGGATATAATCGTGTATCTCCTATGCTGAAGCAAGCTCAAATTGCGTTGTTATGGCGATACAACAACCGAAATCTCAGTTGCTGCTGACGTCCGTCGAGACAGCCATTGGCTCTTCGCGCTGCTCGACCCTAATCATGTCACCCGGCATCACCGGATCATTGTCGCTGACGACAAGCGTCTGCATGCTGCCATCGACTACCCGGTTAACCGTCATCAGGAAGCTGTAGGGATCCTTTTCCTCAGCGAGGGAGGCCATTGCAGACGGGGCGCGGACCTCGAGGTTCTTCAGCTGGTCGCGTGCCGTCTTGGTTTTTTCAGTGTTTGACGCAAATCTGTCGCGCAGTTCGGCCGCTTCCGTCAGCGCGCTGACACGATAGCGATTGTGCACGTCGGCAATATCCTGATCCACCTTGGCAAGATCCTGCTCGGTCTTGAGCGTCGCCAACGAAACGTCCAGATTGCGACTTTCGAGTTCAGCGACATTCTGGTTGGCCCCGAGCTGACGGGCCGAAACCGTCAACCCTTGTGAGACAAGCTTGTTGACCGAGTTTAGATCCTTGCTCGCCAGATCGATCTGCTTTGCAAGTGAGACAGCTTTCTCATTCAACGCGTCGATCTGGTTGTTGGCGAGCACCTTGGCGCGGTTCAGCGCATCGATCTCTGTCGTCATCGAATGCTGGCGGGTCTCAAAGAGTGACTGTTCTTCGTCCATCATCTTCGAGAAACGCGGCTCCTTGGCCCTCGACATGAGCTCTTGAGGAAATACCACCGACGAGCCCCCGTTTAAAACGGCCTCAACGCGAGCCTGTCGGGCAATAAGACCAAGTCTTTCGGCTTCCAGCTCGCGCACCTGGCCCCGGCTCGACAGAGCGTCGCGTTGCAAACTGATCATGCTGGCATCGGTCGAACCGATCCCGCCCGCCATACTGAGCGCCTGTATGACGGTAAGACCAGGGCTGTAGTTGTATTTGCCCGGATTAGCGACCAGCCCGGTCACGAAAAGCGGGCGATATGACGAGATTTCGACCGAGGCGCTTGGCCGCTTCTGCAAACCGACCTCATTTTGGAGGCGCAGTCCGATCGTTTCCGATATCTGCTCGAGCGTCTTGCCTGCAACCGGAACGTTACCAATGATTGGCAGCGACAGGTTGCCGGCTGAAGAGACGACGAAATCCCCTGTCAAAGGGGCCCACTCGAATGCCGTTCCCGTGCTTGGGCGCCATTCGTAGACACGTACCTTCAAAGTGTCCTGAGGCCCTGGGACATATTCGTCGCCGGCTTGGGCGCCAGCTGCCACGGCAATCGCCAGAAATGCAGCCGAGGCGGCCACCTTGCGGTTTCGCCTGTCTTTTCCGCTTGCCGAATGACTTCGTCCTTGGACCCGTTCGCGTAGGGAGAAAAGCCGCATCCTGTTACTCCGGTTGAAATTGTCTTTGCATTTCGTCTCTTGCGTCAGGCCGATACAGCCAATGTGGCGCCAGTCGCTCGGGCGACGTAGCTCCGGAAGCGATCCACGAAGACGTCCCGTCGAAAATCAGCCGCGCGAGACAGGGCGTCTGCAGGGTTGAAGTCCAGACGCTCCATACGTTCAACTGCATCAATCAGCGCCTCGACTGTCTGCGTCTGAAAGAAAACCCCTGTCTTGTTGTTGACGACAGTTTCAGTCGCGCCACCGCGCCCAAAGGCGACGACGGGTCGCCCGCTTGCCATAGCCTCGACAGGCACGATCCCAAAGTCTTCTTCGCCGGGGAATATCAGGCCCTTGCATCGGGCGTAATGATGGCGAAGCGCATCAAACGGCTGTGGGCCAAGGATGGTGACAGTCGGACCCGCAATTTTCTTGAGATGGTCGAGCATTTCGCCGCCACCAATGACCACCAGCTTGGCTTTCATCCGGTTGAAGGCTTCGACCGCCAGATCGGGCCGCTTGTAGCTGACGAGTTCTCCGACCATCAGATAATAGTCCTCGACATCGGCGGCCGCGACTGGTCGGAATGCCGTAGTGTCTACCGGAGGATTGATGACGGTCGCCTCGCGGCGGTAATAGCTCTTGATCCGTTGGGCAACAGTTGTCGAATTGGCGACAAAATCATCAACGCGATTGGCCGTCGCGACGTCCCATGTCCTTAGATAATGCGCCATCGGGGGCATCATCATGCGCGTCATCAGACCGGAACTGTCGTAATATCTGTTGTACATGTTCCAGATGTAGCGCATCGGCGAGTGGCAATAACAAAGATGCAATGCCGGTGACGTCGGTATGATGCCTTTGGCCGGGCCGGATTCGCTGCTGATGACGAGGTCATAGGCACCGAGATCGATTTGCTCCAGCGCCATGGGCATCAACGGCAGGTAGCGTTTGTACATCCGTTTGGCATAGGGCAGACCGCCAATAAAGGTTGTCTGTATCTTGTGCCGTTTGATCTTGTCAGAAATGGCCGCAAGATCACAAACGTGTGTATAGATGTCGGCGGTCGGGAATATATCGCACAGTGCTTCGAGAACCTTCTCGCCACCGCGCATCCCAACGAGCCAGTAATGAATAATTGCTACTCGCACGCCAAATCCCTCGAGATATAACAATCGAAATTATCGCGGCGTGCATTGCGGGTGTAGTTCTTGCCATTGTCTTGATTAAAAACCAGACTATTGGCAATTATATTAGGCAGTTAAGACAGAAATATGATCAACAAGTGACATCTATATCCCGCGCTGCACAGTTATATAGTGCAGCGCAATAAAATTATTGTCAAATCGTTTAATACTTGTTAGCTTTCCTGTGCGTGCCATGATGGCATTGTCTGCAACTGCCCGAGGTCTTTATGTTTACGAGGGGAATACGCAGATGAGGGAAATTGATCTCGGTCGAAATTTCGACAGGTTCAACAATGCGCCGCTGCACTCTCGCAGAGCGATCTCCCGAAAATCCGATTTGTTCGGACATAATAACAGATCCGCCATCCTGGACGGCCTCAAATATGCGATTGATGCAACAATCGCGAGCATGGGGCTTTTCGTCCTTGCGCCAATGATCCTGATGCTTGTCGCAGTCCTTCTGATCGTACAGGGGCGACCAATCTTCATCGCCCATCGTCGGATCGGAAGGTACGGTGTGATGTTCCCGTGCCTGAAGTTCAGAACGATGGTCAAGAATGCCGACGAGGTTTTAAAGCGGCATCTGGCGGCCAACCCTTCGCTAAGGGCGGAATGGAACGCAACCCGCAAACTTAGGGATGATCCGCGCGTAACACCGCTCGGCGCGCTCTTGCGCAAAAGTAGTGTCGATGAAATTCCCCAGCTCTTCAATGTCATTCGCGGCCAGATGAGTCTCGTCGGACCGCGGCCGATCGTTGCAAGCGAGGCGGAACTCTATGGTTTGTACTATGCCGATTACATCAGGGTTCGTCCCGGTGTCACCGGCTTGTGGCAGGTCAGTGGCCGCAGTGACACGAGCTATAACGAACGCGTCCAACTCGACGTTCGCTATGTCGAAGAACAAAGTGTTCTTGGCGACATGTCGATCATGCTGAGGACGATCCCAGCGGTGCTACGCTCGCGCGGAAGCTACTGAAATCCTAGCGGCGCGGTATCGCGCCCTCCATTCAATTCCTATGTCGTGGTGCGTCCTCAAACGCGGGTGCGGTTAATTGCGCCTGGAGGTCATGTGACACAAGTTAGAGAGCGAATTGATTTGATGCACTTCAATCGGCCCGCGACACGATTTGGCGATGGCCAGGGGAACTTTGGATGAGTGCGAGGGAATTCGCAATCAATGGCCGCTTTCTCACGCAGGACGTAACCGGTGTCCAGCGCTACGCGCGCAATGTCCTCGGCGCGATGGACAAATTCACGGAGGCGGACGGGGCAACCCTTATCGTGCCGACGAAGACGGCGGAGCCGTCGCTACAGCGAATGAAGCTTGAAAAAGGCGGTCAATTGAGCGGTCACGCGTGGGAGCAAATCGAGCTGCCGTGGCTGAGTAACAATCGCCGGCTTCTCAATCTGTGCAACACCGCCCCGGCGGTAAAGGCCGACCAGATCGTTTGCATTCATGACGCGAATATCTTTGCTGCGCCCCAAAGCTACAGCCGATCGTTTCGCGCACTTTACCACAATCTCCAGCCATTGCTTGTTCGGCGATCTCTACGGATCGCCTCGGTCTCCCATGCGGCTGCGCGACAGATAGCGCGACATCTGCCAATTCGTCTGTCTGATATCGCGGTACTTCCAAACGGGCATGAACACGCATTGAGCTGGAACCCGGACCTGGCCGACCTCGCGCCGAAAATGCTTTCTTCGACCGGTGCGGTTCGGCCGTTTGTCCTGGCTCTCGGGTCGCGTGCGCACCACAAAAACCTGTCGCTTTTGATCGATATCGCGCCCGAACTTAACGATATGAACCTCGATGTCGTCATTGCTGGCGGGGGAGACGGCGTATTTACCGAGTTAGCGCTCCAGAGCCGACCCAATGTTCATTTTCTCGGGCGCGTATCCGATCACGACCTCGCCTATCTGTTCGATCGGGCGCTTTGTCTTGCGTTTCCTTCGCTTACGGAAGGTTTCGGATTGCCGATCGTCGAGGCAATGGCGAGATCCTGTCCCGTCATTTCATCGCACTGCGCCAGCATGCCGGAGGTTTGCGGCGAAGCTGCGCTGACAGCTTCCCCATTTGAACCGCGCGAGTGGATCAAGGCGATCCGCACCCTCGTTGCGTCGGTGCATCTGCGTAGCGATCTGGTCGGTCGGGGACACGAACAGGTTCAACAATTCTCATGGGAAAAGGCGGCAAGCGGCTATATCGAACTTCTCGACAATCCAAAGACCGAGCTGAGAAGTCACAAATCTGTCGATCCGAGCGGGCCGCATGCCAGCGTCGTCTTCGCGACCCGAGGCCGCCCGGAGATCGTGGCGGCCAGCGTGCGCCATTTTCTTTCGACCCAGACCCTGAGGCCCGACGCAGTGATTGTCTCCTGTGTCGATGCATCAGATGCTGGGGACCTCGCGGATCATCCCGGAGTCACAATCGTCACCGGTCCGCCTGGGCTTGCCGCACAGCGCAACACCGCGCTGAAGCATGTGGCATCCAGGACCGAGATTATCGCTTTTTTCGACGATGATTTCATTGCCGACAAAAATTGGCTGGCGACCGCAATCCAAACCTTCCGCGATGAAAGTCAGATCGTCGGTTTTACCGGGCACGTCCTTGCCGACGGCATCAAGGGGCCCGGCATTTCGTTTCAAGATGCCGTTGATCTGGTCGAGGTCGGCCACGCGGACGCCAAATGGTCGGAACCGTTCAGTCCCTATGGCTGCAACATGGCCTTCCGTTTCTCGGCAATTGGCAACGTCAGCTTCGATGAGCGTCTCGTTCTCTACGGATGGCTGGAAGACCGTGACTTTGCAGCAGCACTTGCAAAGCACGGAGGCCGGCTCGTCAAATCGGCTCTCGCTTTTGGCGTCCATATGGGTGTCAAGAGCGGCAGGGTCAGTGGGGAACGGCTGGGATATTCGCAGGTTATCAACCCGCTCTACATGATGACCAAGGGCACGATGAGCCTTCCTAGCGTCGTTGACCACATCTTCCGCAACACAGCCAGCAACTTCAGTCGTGCCGTCTGGCCCGAACCCTTTATCGACCGGCGCGGTCGCGCCCGCGGCAACCTGATGGCCGCCTTCGACGCCCTGCGCGGCAAGCTCGAACCGGAACGCGCCGCTGCGATAGCACTGCCAAAGTCTGCCAGCAGAACCTCTTGAACGCTAGGAGCACGAATGATGTTCAACAGACCCCGCCCTATTGATGTAACCTCGAGGCTTTGGCGGGTAAACGAGACGCAATCCGATGTGACTGGCGACGGGCCAATTGCTCTACTGCGCGCGTTGATCGATCTCGGCGCACGCCACAAGGTCCCGCTTTTGGCCTGCAGCGCAGCTGGTCTCCTGGCTGCTGCGCTCTATGCCCATTCCTTGCCTCCAACCTATCAGGCTACGGCAACGCTTCTGCTCGAACCGCGCCAGTCGGCAGCCTCTGGTGGCGAGTTCGGGGCGCAGCAGACGCTGGATCTCAATCGTGCCGACAGCGAACTCCAGACCATTAGGTCGGAGCGGCTGTTGTCAGCCGTGTTTGAAAGCTTGAACCTCAAGGATGACCCCGAACTTGGTCGCCGACAGCCGGGCCCGCTGACCAGATTACTAAGTGGTCTGCCGTTGCTCGCAGGACAACGCGGTAGCCAGAGCGCAACGGTCGGTCGCGTAGAGCCAGGCGCGGCGAATACTGCGATCGAGCTTGCAGACGAAGCGGACCGCGCAGCTTTTTTGAGTTTCATGTCTCGTCTCAACGCGCGCCGCGTTGGTCAATCCTTCGTTATCGAAATCGAATATTCGTCTTCGGATCCGAAGCTCCCGGCTCGCGTCGCCAACGCAACTGTCTCGGGCTATATCTATCAAACTGTGGCCTTCAAGGAACAGATTGCGCGCGCAGGCACGGAAGCCTTGCAGGGCCGCCTCGATTCGCTTGCAAGGCAGGTCGATGCCGCGCGCGAAGCAATGCACGCGGGCGCGCTGCCGGCAATTGCAACGCCTGATGCCGATGCTCGCATCATCGGCGCAGCCTTGCCACCGCTTGGACCTTCGGCTCCGCGAAAATCCCTTATTGTGGCGCTTGGCGGCGTTCTTGGATTGCTGGTCGGTTTCGGGGTCGTCTTCGTGAGAATGGCGCTCGATCGTCGCGTTCGCAGCGCCAAGGAACTGGCGCGCGAGATTGAGGTCCGCTGCCTCGGTTCGATCCCGGATGTTCCAGGCGCAGAAGGTGTTCCTTGGCATATTACGAGCCCGCAACAGCAAAAGTTCGTTGCCGCCATTCGCGATCTGCGCACCTCGGTCGAAATTGCCTGCACGAGCCTGCGCAATGAAAAGAGCATCGTGATTGCCATTGTTGGCTGGACGCCAGGTGCCGGTGTGTCGACGTTATGCGCCAGTCTGGCGCAACTCATCAGTCGCGGCGGTCGGCACGTGACATTATTCAAGGCTGCTGACGGCGAAGACGCGCGGGCAAGTGGAGACAATCTCCCGGCTGTTTCACTGGCCGGCGCCGCATTTGCGGGCCTGATGCCAGAGCAACTGTCGTTCGAGGACGTCGGTGGGGTTGCCGTCCTGCCGATCCATTCGAGAGACGCGAACGCCAATCTGTTTACAGACTTCCGCAATCCGCGTGTGCGCCGCATCTTCGAAGCGGCACGATCACGAGGCGACGTCCTTCTTGATCTTCCGGCACTTCGCCATTCCATGGATGCGCTTGCACTTGCAAGCTACGCGGACGTCGTCCTCGTTGTCGCGCGCGCTGGCAAAACAACGATCGAAGAGGCATCGGAGGCTGTTCAGCTGTTGCGACGCGCTGGCGCCAATGTAGTCGGAACCGTCATAAATCGCACGCGAGGTTGATTGGCTCTTGGCTCTCCTGGATGACATGCAGCTCAGGATCGCGAGATAGCGTCTTTGGCTAAAAAGGCGCCCGCGCTTTCGTCCGGTCACCTCCCTTGAGATGTCGAAACAGTCAAGCATGGTGATCCGGTCTAATCGTCAGAGGAAACAGCCCGGTCCTCCGATCGTATTCAACCGGCTTCGGCATCGCGATTAATCGAAGAACATCATCGCGATCGACTGGTCACACCAATCTAAGTGGGTTTCCTTAGCTACCTCCTGTTTTAAGTCAAACCTCGCCAGGCGGCTTACGCAAAACATAAGATCATGCCGACCGCCGACCGCACTCTCATCGATCAATGAGCTCCAGCCGGCCGCCCCCGGCAATAAGCCTCACACCAAGCAATAGCAACGCGACGGCATAAGTTGCTGTCCCGGCGGCAGTGACAAGGGCAAGCTCGACCACGTGCGGATAGTTTCGTCCCGACAGTTCATCCCGCAGAATCCAGACGACCGCGGCCATGGCGACGGCGGCAGCGGCCACCTTCCAGAGGTTTTTCAGCTGGGCAAGAATTGCAACGTCAAGAAGGCGACGGGCTTCGTTGAGGTAGAAGCAAAACATCAGCGCCGACAGGGCAATTCTTGCGATGCTCACACCCGTAACCGTACCCAAGTAAAACCCGATCGAAATCAGAAGCACGCGAAAACAAAGATCGACGGCGTTCAATCGGAAGATCACATGCGGCTGGTCGAGCGCAACGCTGACCGATGAAAGCGTCTGGAAGTAGGGGATCGGCGCAACAGAAAGCGCAAGCAGGCTAAGCAGCGGGGCCGCATGCTCCCACTTCGCACCAAGAAGGAGGTCGGTGGCAAGGTCTGCCGTCAGGGATATGCCCACACAGGCGGGTGCGGAGATCAGCATTGCAAATCGTGTCGCCTTCAGGAAGGCATGGCAAACGCGCGCGCGATCTGCATTAATTTGCGAAAACGCTGCCATGACGGGCTGTAAGGCCGGACCAATCAGGCTTTGTGTGGGTATGACGGCGACGTCACTCGCCACGGCATAGCGTCCAAGTGTTGGACGATCAGCAAGCGCGCCGATCAAGAACCGATCGAATTGCCAGTTGAGCGCCGATACCAGTTGGGCTGACGAAAACCAGCCGATGAAGCCGGCAAAGTCAGGCAGTCGCGCAAGGGAAAAGGCGGGACGATAAGGGGCAAGAATGTAGGATACGACTGTGGATGCAAACGAAGCGATGACGAAGTTGGCAACAATCGCCCAGTAGGCTCCGCCGCTCAAGACGACGAGCATCGCGATGATGGCCGCCACCAGCTTGCCTGACGATTCCAGAATAAACGTCTGGCGAAATCCCAGCTGACGCGCGAAATTGACCATCGCGGGACTGGTCAGCCCCCTGGAAATAGGTCCAAGCGAAAGGACGGCAACAAGGACGACCAAGTGGCTGTCGTGATTGATCCACGAATAGGGCCAGGCGGCTGCCAGAAGGATGGTCCCCATAACTGCGCCTCGCATGAGACCAACCGTAAAGCCAGTGTCCAGATGGCTCTTGTCGATGGTCGGAAGCCGCACAAGGGCCTGTGTCACGGGAACCTCGAGCATGGTGTCGACAACCACCACCAGCGATGTTGCGAGCGCGGCAAGCCCGAAATCGGCAGGCGTCAGAATGCGGGCGAGAACAAGAAGGGTGAAGAAGTCGATTATTCGCCCCACAAAGCGCGAGAAGACGAGCCAACCCGCTCCCTTGATTGTCTTTACCGCAAGCATGTCTTACTCCGAAATCCCTGAGCTCCGGCCAGATCGCGACCTTGTGCCACAACATATTCTTGTGAAAGGCCGCCGAAGGTTTTCGCGCCTTGCACTGGGGTCATCCTCCCGCGTGATGTCTGCGTGGAGCCGGATCGATCCGGCAGCTGATCCCACAACGCTCCTCCGCGTCGTCGTTCCGCTATTTGAGGCGTGCCGACACTCCCCTGACAATGTGCACCATCTCCAGGGCGGTTAAGAGTGCGCCCTTCAGGAGCGGAAAATCGCGGGCAATGGCGCCTTCGCGCCAAAGCTGCGATTTGACCGCAGTCAACCGTTTCGCAAGATCAGGAGCCGTCGATTGCTTCAGGACATAGACGCTCTCTGGGCGGCCAAAATCGACCGAACGGGCCCCGACTCCCAATGCCATCATATCGAATGCTCGGGGATTGGTAATGGCCCGTTTGAGGCGCAGCCAAGCGAGGTCGGCATCTGACATGATCTCGGCGCCACTTCCGATCCGATCAATGTATTCGAGGACGCCCGCAAGCAGCAGATTTCCGTCAGCCGGATCAAGCTCGCCGTAGGCGAACTTGCCGGCATTGCTGTAAACTCTCCCATCGCCCGTTTCACTCAAATGCCGAACGGAGGGAATTGCAGGTTCAAACAGGCTCTCGATAATCTGCCAGTAGCGCAGGATGACCGTCTCGACCCTCAGCGGGTTATAAAGATCCTCCTCGACAACCAATCCCGTGACCTGCGGGAAGTGATCCTCGCTAAGGCCCTTGTAATTGCACCTTGCAAACTGGATCGTTTCGAATGTCCGCTCGGGCATCCCGGCAGCGACAAGACGCTGCGTGCTCCCGTAAAGACCAGTGTCACAGAGAATGATACGCGACGCATCACCGGCAATCTGGTCCAGGTGGCGCTCAAACAGCTCGTTCTGTCTCGCAATGTCGTCAAGTACCCCACAGCCTTCAGGGGTGTCGATCATCGCAAAAAAGTGGCCAGGGTCGAAGGGAAGTTGCCAAGGTCCGGCGAGGTCATACGTACGGCCGCCGAGTGCATTGGCAACATCGGCAAAGGTGTTTTTCTCAAACTCCCGACCGAGTTCGTCCAGGACAGCGGGGCTTTGCTTCATGAATGCTGCACGTGCCGCCACCAGGCGCGAGATAAGGATGTTTTCGCGGCGGATTTCAAGCGGCAAGTCAAGCTTGGCAACCAGCTTTTCGAACGCTTCCCTGATGCCGATACCGCCGCGTGCGCAAAACAGCAAAGCGGCATCGCCCCGCGTTTCTGCTTCTCTGGCATAGAGCCATATGTAAAGGCAAAATTGCGCAACAATCGGCCCGAACACTTCTCGCCCGAAGGCTGCACGATCGTCCATGTCAGGCATACGCCCCGATGTGCGCATGATCCCTTTTCGAACGCCGCGCATGGCCTCTGCACGGGCGCCATCGGCCCGCGCGGCGAGGCGTTTCAGGCGTCCCTTGGGAAGGTGCAGCGCATTGATGCCCATGGTTCTCGGCACAGCGCAATCAGCAAGATAATCATCACCGAGATGCAGCAAGCGCGACGGTGTAACGCCTTCCTTGTCGAGAACCCGTGAAAACAGTCCGCCAAATCGCTTGCTTTCTCCAACATCGGCGCTGGAATAGACGTTGTCGATCAAACCTGGACCGTGAAAGTAGTTGATCAATTCGGTTAGTTGAGGTGTCGGCAGTGCCGTATCGGAAACGGCGACGACGCGAATGCCGGACTGGCGATGCAAGCGCAAGACTCTGGCGAGCTTTTCGTTTGCCGACAGCGAAACCTTTTCAATCGCCACCTCCAGCGCGATGCGCTGCTCGAGCAGTCGTTCGGGCAGGCCAAGCATGCCAAGTTGGCGCTGGATGATGTCAACAAGCCGGACTTCGCCAGCACCACCGCCAACGTTGAGCGCACGATAGGCGAACCGCTCAGCCAATTGCCGGGTTCGAAACAGATGTTCCGAACTGATCAAGATTCCCTCATCCCGCAACAAACGCGCAAAGCGCTGCTCGGCCTGCATCAGGCGCGATCTTTGCGATCGCGACCGACGCAGCAGCAAAGTGTCGAACACGTCTGTCGAGATGAGATCTATGCCGTCCAATGGACCATGAAGGAGATGGGCGAGGCTTTGCCGCAGCACTGGATAACCCTTTGCCGTCGATCAGCCCTGCCTGCCCTTGGACAGTTTTCTTGCAGTGGATGCACTGCAGCAAGGCTGTTTCTTTGAATTCGCAACCGCAAAAAGTCTGCCGCATTATTTGATGTACATCAAGTGAAAAGTTATATTTTATTTTGCAGTGCAAAAGCGTTGCCAAAACTACTCAGGTGCTTATTGTTTTTGAGACGTTGTGCTTGAGATATCGACTCTTTTTCAATTGCACTATACTGTACCGTTCTACTGGCAAGACAGTTCGGGGGCGCTTAATGGATGACGTAAGCCATCATTCCTCACTCATGCCCGCAGTGCAGCAATTTGATGTCATCGTGCTCGGCGCCGGCATTTCCGGCCTCGTTGCAGCATCAATTTTGTCGGCTCAAGGGAACCGTGTCGTCGTCGTCGACGAGTACGACCACGTCGGCGGAAACCACATGGACTGGTCTTCGAACGAAGGCTACACATTCGACGTCGGAAGCCTGATTTTCCAGGACGATTCCCCTCTGCTGCGGCACTTCCCGGAGCTTCTTGAGCATTATGTCCCGATCAGTCCGACCTGGGGAAGGCTAAACCCGCAGGGAAAGATCACCGTCTACCCGATTTCCATACGCGACGACATTTTTGGCGCGGGTCCAATCGGCCTGATGCGGATTTTCGCCTCGGTCCTCTATGCGCGCATATTCTGTCGCCGGATGGTGAATGCGAGAGACTTTGCGCGTTATTGGATCGGCGGCTATCTCCTGCACTGGTCCGGGCTTGAAAGCTACATGCGGCGCTTCTACGGCCTCAAACCAGAGGAGATCGATCTCGATCTGGCCCGTAAGCGCATGCTTTGGATCGCCGAATATGCCTCGCTCACCAATCTTTCGCGTCGTTTGTTGACGCGCAAGCGAGCGAGCGGGCCGACGAACCGCCAGATGGCACGTCCCAGGGAAGGTTTTGCTGCGCTCTATGGTGCAGCTGTGTCCAGGCTAGAAACCTGTGGCGTTGTCTTTAAGCTGTCGGCCGAAATGCGGCAGCTCCACAAGAGCGATTGCGGCTATGAGCTGCTGCTTGACGACAGCTGCTTGGGCGGGACCAGGGTTGTTTCCACGGTGCCGATCAATGTCGCCGAACGGATATGCGGCAATGGACAAACGTCCGCACTGAAAACCATTACCCTCATAACGCTGTACTTTAGCTTTGCTGGTGAGCGAGGCTTTCCGCAAGCGATCATTTATAACTTCTCGCACGAAGGGTCGTGGAAGCGTTTGACCGTATATTCGGACTTCTACGGGCGCGTTGGCGAACGTGAGTATTTTGCAGTGGAGGTCATTGCCGGCACTGTCACGTCGGCCGAACACGCAGAAGCTGACTTTCGCCATCACGCCTGTGCAAATGGGTTGTTTCGAGGTGACCTAAAACTCGAGGGTAGCCACGTCCTGACGAACGCTTATCCGATCTACAGCAAAGGTGCTGCCCAGACCGCGGCCCAGGCGATCAAGCGATTGAAAGGCTTCGGCATCGAATCAATCGGGCGCCAGGGCGGATTCAACTACCAGCCGACCGCCCGGGTCTCCGCCATAGATGCCGAGGCTGCGATCACCAATCCTTGAGACCGGAAGGTGCTTAGTCGACTACCGAATGGACGGTGAAACATCAGATGACGAGAGGTCCTCGATGCGCATTCTACATATCCTCAATCACACTCGACGCTTAAACGGGCATGTCCATGCGGCGGTTGATCTTGCCTGCGCACAAGTTCATCTCGGCCATCAGGTCTATATGGCAAGCGAAGGAGGAGACTTCGACGCGCTACTGAAGGCAAACGGCATACAAACCCTTGCTGTCGGTCACCAGAGAAAAATACCAAGCTTGTTGAGGGCGCTTTCTCGTCTGAATGGCTACATCAGACAATACGACATCGACGTCGTTCACGCGCATATGATGACCAGCGCGGTTATCGCCTTCGCGATCTGCAGATTGCGGCGCATTCCCCTTATTACGACAGTTCATAACGAATTCGAAAAAAGCGCAACGCTGATGGGCTTGGGAACACGCGTGATCGCCGTTAGCGATGTAGTTGGCGCATCCATGCGACGCCGTGGCGTCCCGGAGTCCAAATTGAAAGTGGTTTTGAATGGCACGATCGGATCAAGTCGATCCGAAGGACGCAGCGAACAGCCAAAGACGCTTTGCTCCCCAAGTATCCTGTTTGTTGGTGGGCTTCATCCGCGCAAGGGCCTCACCGATCTTTTTGATGCCTTTGAAATTGTTCATACGTCCTTCCCGACCGCACACCTCTATATTGTTGGGGACGGCCCGCTTCGCGAGGAATACAAGGCGAGTGTAGCCGCGCTCCGGAGTGCATCGGCAATCACCTTTGTCGGCCCAATCACCGACCCGTATCCATATATGTTGGGTGCAGACATTTTCGTCCTACCCTCGCATGCCGACCCAGCGCCACTCGTGCTGTCGGAGGCGCGCGAGGCGGGCTGCGCAGTCATTGGCTCTTCTGTCGATGGAATACCCCAACTTCTTGAGGACGGTGAGGCCGGGCTCTTAGTCCCACCCCGCGACCCAGCCGCCCTCGCCAAGATGCTTGGCCACCTTTTGGAAGCGCCGGAGCGGATTGCCGACTGGCGACGTAAAAGCCAGCTTCGGATTGAACACCTGACGATAGAACGTGTCGCCAGGGAAACCCTAGAGGTCTATTCATCGGCGATGCCACGCGACAAGGTAACTGCCTTGGCCACATGATGCTCGGTTTTATCGTTAGCTTGAATAGGCTCGTTTCAAGCGGGACCGCATCTGGCGGGACCGTGACGGATCAATCCGGATGGCGGCCAATTGCCGTGCCGTGGCATTCGGAAGTAGGAAAAGAGCAAGGCCAAACAGACAAAGAGCAACTCGCTTCGTGCCCATGTTCTCGCGCATCACCGCGCCGATGTAAGCCGAAACCTGGCCGATGCTCGGCCTCTTGCCGTCAGCGACGATGCTCATCGTATTGAGCTCCATCACGTATGCGTAGTCAGTGCGAACCTCGACCCTGTCGGCTCCGGCACATCGTGACTGTACAAGTTCGGCAAGATGATGGAGGCGGCCCATGAACCGGTCCACATGAGTCTTCATTCGTGTTGAACTCATGTCAGAGAAAGCTGACAGGTTGGCGTTGTGAATCCTATATTTGCCGAGTGCCTTGTCGATCGAAACGACCCTTCCGACGAAGGGGGCGAGCAGGTAAGAGACGCCGTCGATAGCACCCTCATAGGTCATGTCCCCCAGACCGTCATAGACATCCCTCCGATAGATGTTTCCAGACGTCGGTGGTGTGTCGTAGTAGCCTTTTTTTCGAATGGATTGGATAAGAGGTTCAGAATCGGCGGTAGGCTGAAGCGAGGGAAACGCATTGCCGATTGGCCTGCCCTCCTTGTCGATTGGCAAGAGCATAAACTGGATCTTGGAAACGTCTGGCCGCAGATAGGAAGCTATCTCGGCGAGCGCGCCGTCACCAAGTACATCGTCAGCATCAAGGAAGTAGATGAAGTCGCCTCGCGACAACGACAGGCCGTTTAAGCATGTTTTCAGGGATCCGCGATTAGCTGTGCGCACCGCAATAATCTTATCGCCGAATTCCTGGATTTTTTCCCAGGAGTGGTCGGTCGATCCATCGTCGATCACTATAATTTCGAGATTGTCAAAGTCTTGCGCAAGAACGCTCTGGATGCATTCAGAAATGTACATTTCGTAGTTGTAACAAGTGATTATGATGCTGAGAAGCGGATGGACTTTTATCATCTTGCAAACCTTCTCTACTCAGCTTATGTTGCAAAGCAGCATACCAAGTGCAGTGCAAGACGTCCATAGAAATAACCTTGGGCGATGCAATATAGATGGCCAAAACGGCTGTGTTTGTAGGCGTCCCGAAGTATGTCGGAGCGAAGTAAGTATTATTGCCATCGGCATTTACCGTGGCATTCTAGACGTTGCCTGTGGTGATGTTGTCAGGCGCTACCAGGGCTTCGCTCGCCGCAGCATGATCGCAGTCGATGCGATCTGCAGTTGATGAAATGCTTGCCTTTTTAGGTGTCTGGTGCGCGTGTGCCGGCACATTAAGCTCTCTTGCCTTTTGGTCCGGAGGACAAATGGAAATGCAAGTCGGCCTGCCAGTTCGCGATCAATTCCGGCGTCGCCTGAAGGTCCTCTATATCCAGCCGGGAACAAGTTCATTTGCCGGAATAGAGCGGGTCGTCGATGCTGTCTGCACGATGCTCGCTGACCGTTTTTCCGACGATTTCGAGGTTGACGTGCTTTACACCTCGGTTCACAAGAACCGGCCGACGGAGGCTCGTGGTTACAACGTCATCGACCGCGTCGCGCATGGGCGCATGGACTTGATGCGTATTTTCCGAAACGTCATCAAGTCAAAGGATTACAGTCTGGTCGTCGTCCCTCAAATCGAGCCGACAGTCATCTGCATGGCGGCATGTATTGGCTTGAACCGCCGATTTGCCGTCCATTTGCATGGAAATCCGAAGCGCGAGGCCGACCATCTCAAAGCGAAGATTCTCTTCCTCCTGATGCGCTATTATTTCCTGTCAAGAGTGTCTCACGTTTTCGGCACCTCGCCCAGGCAGCTGGAATCCTTCAAGGAGATGTTCAACAGCAGAATCCCACAGGTGTGGGTGCCCAACCCCGTGCGCGCCTTTGATCTTTCTGAAACGACTTCTTCTGCAGAAGTCACGGGTGTCGTCACATTCGTCAATGTCGGTCGGTTTGCCTTCCAAAAAGGTCAGGACATTCTGCTTCAGGCATTCTCCCAACTCGTCAAGATCCGACCGAACGTTAGACTGAGGATTGTCGGATACGGTGCTGGCGAGTCGAACCTGCGCTCCGAGATCTCAAGGCTCGGGCTAGACGGATCCGTCAGTATCGAGCACCATCCCACCAGCCCCCAGCCGGCGCTTGCCACGAGCGATGTGTATGTCTCGACTTCGCGATGGGAAGGGTGGTCTCTTGCGATCTGTGAAGCGTTGAGGTTCGGTTTGCCGGTTATCTCGACGGACTGCGAATTCGGACCAAGTGATATCCTGGTAGACCCCCGCCTCGGTCGCCTCGTACCTGCAAGCGGCAACGCGGCCCTCGTCGAGACGATGGCATATTACTGCGACAACCTTTCAACCGAAAAATCGCACTCCGACTTTCGAAAGACTTTTATCGACAGGTACAGTCCCGAACGCGTCGTGGAAATTCACGCGCAGGCCCTTCGGTCCGCCGCCAGGGCGTTTGCTTAACGTCAAACGTCGATACGGAGAATTTGCATGGAGTCTTCTCTCTCACGACGCGGATTTCTACAGGCCTCTTGTGCATGGCTTGCATTCCAATGCGATGATGGCACTGCCGCAACCGCTTCTGGCGATGATCCGACAATGGGCAGGGAGATCGTCTTCGAGGATAGATTCAATTCAATCGACTGGTCTGTCTGGGACGCCGGTCCGAAGGCGACGACAGCTGCAAACGGGTTCTATGGTCGATCAGCATTTGCCACCAAAGATGGCGCGGAGGGCTTCAATCCTTATGCCATCGTCGACGACGCGGCGGCAGAAGACGGCAGGGCTCTGCAGATATCCGCACGATATATCGGACGGCCAATGAACGTGCCAAACTACTACGGTAACAGCTTGCCCGAATTCCAGTGGATTTCCGGGAACCTGCAAACCGCGAGAAAGGACGGGGTCGTCCTCAAGGGATGGCGCAAGGGATATTTCGAGACGCGCATGCTCTTTCCGCGCCATCCGTTGAGCTGGCCGGCATTCTGGATGTTGAACGGCCGCAGCATCCTGGAACCAAAGACAAGCATCGAGCTTGATATAGTGGAGCATAAGGGTTGGGAGCCCACCGTGTACGGGACGTACCTTCATGAATGGGGCGGGCCGGATGAGGGCGGGCAAAGCACCGGCGTTGAGACGCCTGTCGATATGACGGCGGGTTATTGTCGCTACGGCATGCTCGTCGATGACACGCGATGCGTCCCGTACTTCAATCGAAAGCCCGTCACCGACACGAAGACGGGAAAGCCAGCTGATTGGCCAATCACGCGTGCCGCACGACTGGACGAGGAATTCGATGTGTTCTGGCCACTCTTGACGCTTGCATTGAGGTCCGACGTCCGGTTTCCGCAGCCTTTGCAGGAGGCCGACGAGATCACCTCCATGCGCGTCGATTATTTCAGGGTCTACGCGTAAGGCGGCCTTGAACGTTCGCCGAAGGCGCAGGGCCGGTCATTGTCATTTGCAGGCTGGTGGACCAGAGAGCCGCCACATGGGGAGACCGAGGGCCTCCAAATTCATTCCCTACGGTCATGAAGGAGAACATTATGGATAGCAGTGACCCGGAAACCAACAGAAGCGTTGATGAAATGGCGCACTTTGCTGCCTCAGTACTGAGCTCGGCCACGTCCTCCTCCGTTGAAATCTCAAGTGCGAGAAGTGTTCTGGTCGAAGTCAAGCGCGTCTCATATCGTCTTGCCACCGATGAGGATGTCAAAGCACAGTATCAGCGACTCGCGCAGGCATGTGCCTCCCGCAAGATGGCCGTCGGCTGAAGGAGGTGAGGGCTGATCGTCGGTTAAACAAATCAAGCCCATAAAAACCCTAATGCTGCTTTAAGGTATCAACTGGAAAAGTTGGGCGCGATTACGCTCCTCATCGTGGAGACGAGCTATCGGTGCGAATCGCGCTGCGTGCCGAGCTTGGGGATGCGGCGATGACTGTAATCGAAGCGCGAAACGCCTCAGAGGCGTTGTGGAACTCCATCGAGGCTGTGTTGAGCCATATCCGCAACCATTCGCTGGATGGTACGAGGTTACGCCCGAGCATAATTTGATGTCGTCGTATCGGCACTGGCAATCTCGATCGGGTTTTGATCGGAGCCCTGTCTGCAAACGAGCCATACGAACCATCGCCGACTGAGCCTGGAATGGTCTGTTCGGAGTTTTCGAACGAAGCTTTGTGCAGGAGCGCCGTCAGCAACCTCTTCCCTTTCGAGCTGGCGTTTCAATCGTGGTGGGGTCCCTAGCCTCCTCAGCCGCGGTTGATTTGCGGCCGGAAAAAACCAAATCGTTCGTCGTCTTGAGATCCAGTCACGAGGCAGCGGAAACGCCGGCCTTAACGCATGGTGGCACGCCACGACCTCGTTGCCGTATTACGTCAATGCCTGAGCTGCGCCTTCAACCTGCTATGGGCGTGGGGGTCGAAATAGTGGTAGAGAGCCGTCGCGCGCACGGTGCCGGGATCGCATGGTTCGTTTGCGTGGATGCTTCGGTAGCCCCAAAACAGGTAGAGATTTCCGGGAACCATTTTGATCCTCGTGAATGACGATGGATCCTTCGCAGCTCGGGTTCTCAGTGACCGTTGCCGGATCTTATCGACCATTATTTTATCGACGAGATTTCCTGCATAGGTTTCCCGGACGGGTCTGGTATTCGGGAGAAGGAGGAGATCGCCGGCCAGGCCGACGGTGGGTATGACAATGGGAAGCAACGCAGTGACGAGGTAGGAGTCGTAGTGGAAGTTGAGAGAATGTTGCATCATTCCATTGCCGGTCAGGCATCTAAGCAATTGATAGAATTCGACAGCAGGAGCCGGTTTGTTGCGGCTCGCCACATAAAGCCTCGAAAAGATCGACTGGAAGCGCGTGGATTTGGCCAGTTGATCAAGTCCGGAACCCTTGACGGCTTCGCTGCCTTTGAAAGCCACATATTCGTTCCGGGAGTCGCGCACGGATGATGCAACGAACTGCTGCATCGTCATCAAACTGGAGGGCGCTAGGAAATCCGGTATGCAGCAATACCCGTCGCGCTCCATTGCGGAGAAAAGTAATTGCAGGTAGGCATCGGAGATTTCGGGAGTGGTTTCATCAAGCGCACTTGTAGCATCCATGACGGACCTCGACAGCGTTTGACCTCCCGCTATATTAATAGATGCTATATCTAGGGTTGTCTAGCCGTTGGATCAAAGAATTGAGGCTAACACCGGCATCGTTTGCATGGATGCAGCTCTCTGCTGTCGCGTCTCAACAGCCTGTCATAAATGGATAAGCTGTGGTTGCATCATGGCAACCACAGTTGCGTCGAGCACACATGGAGAGGCGGCAGTGATCGCGGGAGCAGAACGCCGGCAACTTTGACGAGTGCGGTGGAAATTGCGCGAAATAGCCTGGAGACATTCATAGTGACCGCCGTCGTCGTGGCAAGGCTCATGGGCGCCGCGCAGACTGGCGTGCCCCTGCCCATAGAATCGTCCAACTTAATTTGTGAGACTTTCGTCCCAGCGATGCCAAAACGATATGTTGGATCGGTTCTGCGGAGATATGTGAATGTTGAACGAGCAGCAGTTTCTACGCATTTCTATCGTGGCAACGGTGATTGTCGCCGCTCTCGGAGTGGCCTTTGGCATACTGTCGGGCTCGTTCTCCATCGCCTTTGACGGCGTCTATTCTCTGGGCGACGCCGCGATGACTGGCCTTGCGCTTTGGGTGTCGAGCCTGATCGTGAAGTCAGCGCAAACCGACGCGTTGTCTGGAAGAGTTCGTAACCGCTTTACAATGGGCTTCTGGCATCTGGAGCCAATCGTCTTGATGCTTAATGGCAGCCTGCTGATGACTGTTGCTGTATACGCGCTGATTAACGCGATCATCAGCATCCTCAATGGCGGGCACGAACTGCTTTACGGCGTGGCAATCACCTACACGGCGGCGACCGTGCTCGTCTGCGCTGTCATGGCTGTTATTGGTGCCAGGTTGAACCGCCGCTTGAAGTCGGACTTCATTTCCCTCGACGTCAAGGCCTGGATCATGTCGGGAGGAATTGCCCTTGCCCTGCTGATCGCGTTTTTCATCGGTCTCGCTGTTCAGCCGACTCCTGTCGCGTGGATCGCCAGCTACGTTGACCCAGTCGTCCTCGCATTGGTTTGCCTGGTGATGATTCCGCTTCCAATCGGTACAATCTGGAAGGCCCTGACCGAGATCCTTCTCATCGCGCCGGTCGAACTTAAGAACCACGTGGACAACGTCGCTTCCGAGACCGTGCGTCGCCTCCACTTCCTTTCATATCGCGCCTACGTTGCTCGTGTCGGTCGGGCGACACAGATCGAACTCTACTTCATCGTTCCCAAGGGCCTTCCGCCGAAAACGGTGGAGGATTGGGATGCGCTGCGCGACGAAATAGGAAATGCGATCGGCGATGAAAGCACCAACCGCTGGCTCACCATCGCGTTCACGGCCGATGAGGAATGGGCGGAATAGACCCTTGAGCGTCGCGCTTTTCGACTCAGCTTTCGCGCGTTCAAGAGCATGATGACTGCCGTTTGACTGATTTGAAGCCCGCTTCGTCACAACTGGCCCTCTCGCTCGATCGCGCGACGCTTCAAATGCCAGACCTCCATTTCCTCGGATCCGAGAGCAGCAAATCACGCTGATCGCGGCCGTTGAAGTCGACACAAACGCCTACTCATAACCGCCGCGCCCGGCCATGCTCATGGGGCGGCCGGCAGCCATGCCAATGCACAAAGGAGCCATCGTCGAAGGCCTGTCGGGTGGGTGCAAACCCGCCCGACCGCACCGTTTCAATATCCGCCAACGATTGGCAGAATTTCACCGGTGATGTAGCTCGACATCTGCGAAGATGCGAGGAAGACGTATGCTGGAGCGATTTCTTCCGGCTGTGCGGCCCGCTTCATCGGCGTCTGCGACCCAAATGTTTCCACATCCTTCGCCTCCTTGTCCGAAGGGTTGAGCGGCGTCCAGACTGGCCCGGGTGCGACCGCGTTCACGCGGATG
>Ga0102588_1000850_pt1 | contig 28013 bp, 24 predicted proteins | sample AraplaMF_Col_mMS_FD_76854 | JGI IMG/M metagenome (GOLD analysis project Ga0102588, IMG submission 76854) | Arabidopsis root microbial communities from the University of North Carolina, USA - plate scrape MF_Col_mMS (SPADES assembly) (version 2) | ecosystem: Host-associated > Plants > Roots >...
CCTCGATCAGAGCTGTGTTCGCCCGCACCACCATACCCTCGGTGACGGCGGTGGCGCAGGACGGCTGCAGCCGCCGCTGCCCCTCGATCTCCACCAGGCACATGCGGCAGGAGGCCAGCGCCGGCAGACGCTTCAGATAGCAGAAGGTCGGGATATCGATGCCCAAACGCCGGGCGGCCTGCAGCACTGTCGAGCCAGCCTCAACTTCCAGCGTTTGTCCATCGATCGTAATGCTAACCATACTTCCTCGCAGTCCTGTCGCCGTGCACGCCCTTCAGTGAAAAGGACACCTGCGGTCCTCGATATGGGCAACGAACTCATCGCGAAAATGGCCGAGTGCCGCCCGCAACCCCATCGCCGCCCCGTCACCCAAGGCACAAAACGTATTGCCGAAAATGCCTTTGCAGAGCATCTCCAGCTGCTCCAGATCGCCGGGCGCACCTTCGCCGGCCTCGATCCGGCGCAGGACCTTCACGACCCAGTTCAATCCTTCCCGGCATGGCGTGCACTTGCCGCAGGACTCATGATGGAAGAATTCGATGATCCGGGTGGCGACCTTGACCATGCAGGTCGAGTCGTCGATCACGATAACGCCAGCCGAACCGAGCATCGAGCCGGCGGCAGCCAGCGAGTCGAAATCCATCCTCACCTCCAGCCCGTGCTCCGGTATGACCGGCGCTGAGACCCCGCCCGGGATCACCGCCTTGATTCTGCGTCCCGTCAGCGCGCCGCCGGCGTGGTTCTCGACCAGTTCGCGCAGCGGTATGCCCATCGGCAACTCGTAGAGGCCGGGTTTGCGCACCTGCCCGCTGAGGCAGTAGAGCTTCGGGCCGGGGCTCTTGTCCGGGCCGATGCCCCGAAACCAGTCCGACCCCCGCATAATGATATGCGGCACGCAAGCGAGCGTCTCGACATTGTTGATCACCGTAGGGCTGGCGTAGAGCCCGGCCACGGCCGGGAATGGCGGCTTCAATCGCGGCTGCGCCCGCTTGCCCTCGAGCGACTCGAGCATTGCAGTCTCCTCGCCGCAGATATAGGCGCCGGCGCCGCAGTGGATGTGTACGGCGAAATTGAAATCCGAGCCCAGAATGCGCTTTCCGAGATAGCCCTTTGCGTGGGCCTCGGCGATCGCCTGCTCCAGACGACGGGTCGCCGTCACATATTCTCCGCGAATGTAGACATAGGCGGTTTCGGCCCCGATCGCGTATGCACTTACCGCCAGACCCTCGATCAGTTGATGCGGGTCGCGCTCCATGATGATCCGGTCCTTGAACGTGCCGGGCTCGCCCTCATCGGCGTTGCAGCACAGATATGTCGGCTTGCCTGTGCGCTTCGGCACGAAACCCCATTTCATGCCCGTCGGGAATCCGGCACCGCCGCGACCGCGCAGGTTGGACCGTTTGACGAGGTCGATAACCTCGTCAGGCGTGTACTCGCGCAGCGCTTTGTCCAGCGCCTGGTAGCCGCCGCCGGCCTCGTAGGTCGACACCAAATGACTGTCCGCCACATCGACATTTTTGAGGAGAACCGGCTCGAACATGGCGCTACTCCCCCGGCAGCCGCGCAGAGGCGTGTTCGACGCTCGCGGCTCCCGCTGTAGCCCGCAGGCTGTCCAACAGTGCGTTTATCCGCGCCACATCAAGGTGGGCGTGGTAATCGTCGCCGACTTGCATCACCGGAGCCATCTCGCAGGCGCCGAGGCATTCGACAGTCGAAAGCGTGAACAGCCCGTCCGGGGTGGTGTCGCCTTTCCTGATCCCCAACACTGTTTCCAGATGGTCCAGCAGGTTCTCTGATCCGCACAGCATGCAGGAAACATTGTCACAGAGCTGCAGGTGGAACATCCCCACCGGTTCGGTATGGAAGAGGGTGTAGAAAGTCGCCAACTCGTAGACCCAGATCCGCTCGACTCCGAGAATGTCGGCGACCTCTTCCAATACTGGCCCAGGCAGATGGCCATGTTCTTCCTGCGCGATCAGGAGCGCGGGCATGATCGCAGAGCGCTGGTCGGGATACCGCGCCGCCGCCTCTTCGATCTTTTCGCGCATGGTCATCGCATTCAAATCCTTGCTACTTGTCCACCTCCGCCATCACAGGGTCGAGGCTGCCGAGCACGGCGATCATGTCCGCCAGATAGCGGGCGTTGGTGACCCCGAAGAGGGCCTGAAGATTGACGAACGAGGGTGCCCGCACCTTCATGCGAAACGGTTTTGGCGACCCGTCGCTGATGATGTAGAAGCCAAGCTCGCCCTTTGGCGCCTCGATCGCCGAATAGACCTCGCCCTTCGGCACCTTGAAGCCGTAGGCCGACAGGTCGAAATGCTGGATCAGTGCCTCCATCGAGCAGTGCACCCGATCCTTGTCGAGCGGGAAGGCGATTGTCGGCATGTCGATCTGGAACGGCCCCTCGGGCATCTGGTCGATGCATTGTTCGATGATCCCCATGCTTTCGCGCATCTCGTCGACGCGGCACCGCCAGCGTGCATAGCAATCGCCCTCGTTACGGGTGATGACGTTGAAATCGAGCCGGTCATAGATCTCGTAGGGCTCGTCGCGGCGGATGTCCCAGTCGACACCGGAAGCACGCAGGTTCGGGCCGCTGAGGCCGAGATCGACAGCATCCTCGGCGGAGATCACGCCGATCCCCTTCGTGCGATTGAGAAACACCCGGTTATCTTCGAGCAGTCGCTCATAGTCGCGGATCCGGTTCGGGAAGATGTCGCAGAACTCCCGGATCTTGGGGAAGAACCCGTCAGGCAGGTCCTCGCGCACCCCGCCGACCCGGCAGAAGGACGTGTGCATGCGCGCACCGGTGATCATTTCCAGGAGGTCCATGATCATTTCGCGCTCGCGCATGACGTAAAGCAGCGCGGTCATGGCGCCGAGATCCATCGGCAGCGCGCCCGTGATCAGGAGGTGACCGGAGATCCGTGCCAGCTCGGCCATCATCACACGGATATATTGCGCCCGGATCGGTGCTTCTATGCCGAGGAGTTTCTCCACCGCCAGCGCGAAGGCGAGGTTGTTCGAGGGCGGACAGAGATAGTCGAGCCGGTCCGTCAGCGGGAAAATCTGGGTATAGGTGAAGCTCTCCGCCAGTTTTTCGGTGCCGCGATGGAGGTAGCCGATATGCGGATCGACGCGCTCGACGAACTCGCCGTCCAGTTCGAGGACGAGCCGAAGAACCCCATGGGTGCTGGGGTGCTGCGGACCGAGGTTGAGAAGCACTTCCCTGGTATTGAGCGCTTCGCCCTCAGGCCTGCTGAGCTCGGTGACTTCGGTCATCTCAACGTTCCGGCGTAGAACGGCCTCCCTTACGGAATGTCCCTGGTGGCAAGGTCGGGCTGCGTTGGCGGCGGACCTTCGGCACCGAAGGGGTTCAACTTGTCCTTATAGCCCCTGAGGGGGAAATCCTTGCGCTGGGGAAAGCCCTCGAAGCCTTCCCACATGTAGATCCGGCGCAGATCGGGATGTCCCGCGAACCGGATGCCATACATGTCCCAGGCCTCACGCTCATGCCAGTTGGCGGTGCGCCAGACCCCCGTGACCGAAGGCACTTCAGGAGGATCGCTAAGCCGGCACTTGATGCGGAGCCGCCACCTGTTGGGCAGCGAATAAAGATGGTAGACCGCCTCGAACCGCGGCGTTTCGGGATAATGATCGACCCCGCAAATGTCCGAGAGGAAATTGAATTGCAGCGCCGGATGCTCTTTCAGGAACCGGCAGAACTCGACGATCCTCTCGGGCGGAACGGCAAAGGCGTCGATACCGTGCGCAGTGCCGAGGTCCTCGATTGTTTCTCCGAAGCGCTCCATGATCGGAGCGCGATTGAGGAACGGCTCCACACTCATGACGCTACAACCCGATCCAGAGGTGTGCCGGCGAGCGCCCGGGACCTCTTGATCTTTTCCTGAAGCAGGAGGAAGCCGTGCATCAGCGCCTCGGGCCGGGGCGGACAGCCAGGCACATGCACATCGACGGGCACGAAGGTTTCCGATCCCTGCACCACGGCATAGGTGTTGTAGACCCCGCCCGAAATAGCGCAGGTGCCCATGGCGATCACCCAGCGCGGTTCCGGCATCTGGTCATAGAGCCGCCGCACGACGGGCGCGAATTTCCGGGTCACGGTGCCGGCGATGATCATGACGTCGGATTGTCTCGGCGAAGGGCGGAAGACCACGCCGAACCGGTCGAGATCGTAGCGGGCGCAACCGGCCGAGATCATCTCGATGGCGCAGCAGGCAATGCCGAATGTCTCCGGCCATAGCGCCGATCTCCGGCTCCAACTGATGATGTTGTCGGCCGTGGTGAACAGCACGCTGTCGCGGATCGCGTTGTTTACGCCTCCCATTCCAGCGCTCCTTTCAGCCAGGCGTAGGCGAAGCCCACGAGAAGCAATAATATGAAGATGAACATCTCGATATAGCCGACCAGCCCGATCTCTTTCAGGACGACGGCCCAGGGAAAGAGGAACATCGCTTCGACATCGAAAACGACCAGCAGGATCGCGAGGATAAAGAACGGCACCCTGAAGCGGCCCGCCGCAGCCTCGCCCGCTGCGTCCATGCCGCATTCATAAGGCATGTTCTTGGCGGGATAGGGATTGGATGGGCGCAGCAGCGAGGAAACGAACAACGTCACCCCCACCACCAGAACGACTCCGGCGACCATGAAAAGAACCGGCAAGAATTCCATTGCAGTCATATCACTGCACCGGTTGCCCACCGACCTCATCCCGAACGGGTAAATAGGACACGCCACGGCGCGACTTGGGCAATCCTTCCTCTACTTTCAAGTCTATTCCGTCGGTGTGATCATTGCAAATCCAATCGCTCACCCGCCAAAGATCGAATCTTGGGCAAGCTTCAGAAACCACGACGGAAATAGGCCGATGCCGATGGTGCCGGCGGCGGTGACGGCGAGTGTCGCGCCCACCAGAGGCGTCAGCGCCGGGGCGAACGTCCTCTTCGGCTCGCGCATGTACATCACCATGACGATGCGGATGTAGAAATAGGCGGCGACGGCGCTGAGCAGCACTGCGATTACCGCCAGCATGACGAAACCACGCTCGACGAGGGCGACCAGCACGTAAAACTTGGCGAAGAACCCGGCCGTCGGCGGAATGCCGGCCAGCGAGAAGAGATAGAGCAGCATCAGAAGCGCCAGCCCCGGATGCGACTTGGCGAAACCCGCATAGTCTTCGATGACCTCGCCCGAGAAATCGCCGCTCCGCATCATGATGACGGCGCCGAAAATGCCGAGATTCATGAAAGCGTATACCAGCAGATAGAGCATCACGCTGGCGATCCCATCGGCGCCGCCAGCGGCCACGCCGAAAATGGCGAAGCCGGCATGGGCGATGCTGGAATAGGCCAGGAGACGCTTGAAATTATCCTGGACCAGCGCCACGAAACTGCCGAGCGCCATCGTCACTACCGCAATGACGGCGACGATGATCCAGACGTCCGAGGCTGCGACAAGAGGGTTGAGGAACACCCGCAGGATCACCGCGAACCCCGCCGCCTTGGGGCCTACCGACATGAAGGCGGTGATCGTCGTCGGCGCGCCTTCATAGACATCCGGCAGCCACATATGGAAGGGAACCGCGCCGACCTTGAAGACCAGTCCCGCGACGATGAAGACCACCGCCAGCAACAATCCGGGATCGAGCGGATCGCCGGTCACGGCTGCAGCCATCCCGTCCAATTGCGTTGTTCCGGTGAGCCCGTAGACCAGCGAAACGCCGTAGAGGAAAATCCCGGTCGAGACCGCGCCAAGGATTACGTATTTCAGTGCTGCTTCGTTCGACCGCCGCTCACGCCGCAGGAAGCCGGTCAGCACATAGGTGCAAATCACCATCAGTTCGAGGCCCACATAGATCGACAGGAGATCGGTCGCCGAGGCCATGATCATCATGCCCGAAAGCGCGAAGAGCAGCAGGACATAGTATTCGCTGCTCCCGATCCCTTCGATTTCGGCATATTTTCGCGAAAGGAGGAATGTCAGAACAGTGGCTAAGTAGAAAACGAACTTGAAGAAGACCGCGAAGCGATCGGCGATGAACATGCCCGTGTAGGCCGGCCGCACCTCGCTTGCCAGCATGAGTGTCGCCAAGGCGGCAATCAACACGATCGCGACCGACGCCCAGACAAGGAAATGTTCCTGTCCCTTTCGCACAAACTGTCCCAGGATCAGCAGGATACAGGCGCCGGTGATCACCACGATCTCGGGCAGGCTCGCTAGGGCCGACTGAAAAAGCGTGGTGGCGGTCATTGGCCGCTCCCCCTGCTGAGCACGTGTGTCAGCAGATGCTTCACCGAGGCATCGATGATGTTGAGAAAGGGTTTCGGATAGAACCCGACCCAGAGTACGAAGACGGCCAGCGGCAGGATCGCGGCCATCTCACGGGCGTTCACGTCGCGTATCGTCAGACGGGCGCCGACGCTTGCCGGGCCAAGCGCGACTTTCCCATACATGCCGAGCAGATAGGCAGCCCCCAGCAATGCGCCCAAAACGGCGGCCGAGCCGGCGACCAAGTTGGCCGCAAACGCGCCTGACAGCACCAGCAACTCGCCCACGAACGAATTCGTTCCCGGCAGCGCCATCGACGACAGGGTAAACAGTGCCAGAAACGTGGTGTAGACCGGGACCACCTTCATCAATCCGCCATAGTCGGCGATACTGCGGGTATGGGTCCGCTCGTAAATCAGCCCGACGAGCAGGAACAGGGCGCCTGTCGTCACGCCGTGATTGAACATCTGCAGGATACCGCCCTCGAGCCCGCGGAGGTTCAACGCAAAAATCCCCAGCGTCACGAAGCCCATGTGGCTGATGCTGGAATAGGCCACCAGCTTCTTCAGATCGTCCTGCGCCAGCGCGAGCAACCCGCCATAGACGATCGCAAGCATCGAAAGCGCCAGCATCAGCGTCGAATAATACATCGATGCCTCCGGCAGCATCGGCAGCGAGAACCGCAGGAATCCGTAAGCGCCCATCTTCAGGAGCACTCCGGCAAGGATAATGCTGCCCGCCGTCGGCGCCTGCACATGGGCGTCCGGCAGCCAGGTATGGACCGGCACCATCGGCACCTTGACCGCAAAAGCGATCAGGAAGGCGAAGAACAGCCAGGACTGGATCCGGAACGGCAAGTCCTGCTCTGTCAAAGCGAGGATATCGAAGGTCCTGCCACCGTAGAAATAGAGAACGATGACACCGATCAGGAACAGGAGGCTGCCCGCCAGCGTGTAGAGGAAAAACTTGATCGCCGCATAGACCCGACCCTCGCCACCCCAGACGCCGATGATGAGGTACATCGGGATCAGCATCGCCTCCCAAAAGACGTAGAAGAGGAACAGATCGAGCGCACAGAAGACCCCGAGCATCAGCGCCTGCATGGAGAGCAGACTGATCATGAATTCCTTCACCTTGCGGTCGATCGCGATCCAGGAGGCGAGCACGCAGATCGACCCCAACAGTGCGGTCAGGAACACGAAGAGCGCGCTGATTCCGTCGATGCCAAGCGCATAATTGATCCCGAGCGCGGGCACCCACGGGTGCGTCTCGGTGAACTGCATGGCATGGGTCGTGATGTCGAAGCCGACCAGCATGGCGATGCAGAGAGCAAGGTCGAGGACGGTGAAAGAGAGGGCAGTCCACCGCGCCGCATCGTCACCGCGCAGGAACATCAGAACCGCAGCCCCGACGACGGGTGTGAATATGATGAAGCTGAGCAGCGGGAAGCCCATGGCACCCCCTACCGCCACGCCACGACGAAGACGACGGTGGCTGCGATCAGACCGCCGACCATCGCCAGCACGTAATGGGTCACGACACCCGTCTGGAGCCGCCTGAGCCGCCCGCCGCTGTGCAGGATCGAGTGGGCAATGCCATTCACGATGGCATCCACGCCGGCAAGATCGAGCCGGAGTCCTGCCCGCGCCGCGCCGTGCAGCAAGGGCAGCGCCGCGGTCTCGGAGACATTGCTCACCACCTGCTCATAGCGCGCCAGCGGCCTTTCGGCGAGCCACATGAACGCCCGCGCACCCTTGCGGTAAAACCAGTCGGTGTCGAGGCTGATCGTGTTCTCGGGATCGAGCGCCCAGAGGAACAGCACGAACCCCAGGGCGGTGAACATCAGCAGCCCGAGGCTCTCCATGACATGCGAGCCCGTATAGGGTTCGAAATCCACCGGATAGGGCAGAAGCGCATAAAGCGGCTGAGGGAACACCCCGATCGCAATGCAGAGCACCGCCGCCATGCCCATGGCAATCAGCATGTTGCGCGGCGGCTCCCGCGCCTCCAGTTTCCGGTCCGTCCCGAAGAACATGTAATAGGGAAGCTTGAGGCCAGTGTGCAGGAACGTCCCGGACGATGCCATCGTCAGCGCCAGCACCACCAGCGCGCGGTGATCCGCTCCCGCGGCCGCTATCACCATCGATTTGGTGACGAAACCGGAGAAGAACGGGAAGGCCGAGATCGCGAAGGCGCCGACCATGTAAAGCGCCACGGTCAGCGGCATGGTCTTGTAAAGCCCGCCGAGCTCGGTGAGCTTGCGTCGGCCGGTGACGTAGATGACTGCCCCGGCACCCATGAACAGCAGCGCCTTGTAGAGGATATGCGCGAAGGCGTGGCTGGCGGCTCCGTTCACCGCCATCTCGGTCCCGATGCCGATACCCGCGATCATATAGCCCACCTGGCTGACGATGTGATAGGCGAGAAGCCGCCGGCAATCGTTCTCCAGCACCGCGTAGATGACGCCGTAGAGCGCCATGATGGTGCCGAGCCAGACCAGGAGCTCGGTCCCCGGAAACGCCCGCGCCAGCACATAGACGGCGGTCTTGGTGGTAAACGCGCTCATGAACACAGCCCCGGTGACGGTCGCCTCCGGATAGGCATCGGTCAGCCAGGCATTGAGCGGCGGCACGGCCGCATTGAGGATGAAGCCGGCGAGGATCAGGTAGTCGCCGACCCCCATTCCCCCGTTGGTGAGGCCCCCCGCGATCGGGCCGAAAAGCAGTGAACCGGTGGCGAGCCCGTGGGAAATGATGCCGCCGAGCAGGACGACGCCACCGGTGATATGGACCATGAGATACCGGAATCCAGCGCGGATCGCCGGCCCGCCACGCTGCGCGAAGACCAGATAGGCGGAAGCGAATGCCATGCCCTCCCAGAACAGGTAGAGGGTCAGGTAGTCACCGGCAAACACCACGCCAAGCGCGCTGCCGACATAGACGAATGCGGCCACGTGCTGGCCGGCATCCGTCAGGTGCAGCGCGTAGACCATGCCGATCAGCGCCATGATGGTGAAAACGGTGGCGAAGACAATGCTGAGCTTGTCCACCTTCGCAATCAGGATCTCCTGCCCGATGAACCGCGCTTCGCCATAGCTGCCCGGCTCCATCGCAAGCACGGCAAGGATCGCCAGCGCAGGGATCAGAAGCAGATAGGCCTTGCGGACCGACCCGCTGAGGAACGGGATCGGCAGGGCGCCAAGAATAAAGAGCAGAGCCGGATGGATGAAGTCAGTCATAATAGTCCTCGCGCCGCATCAGCCCGACCCGATGGCCGAGAAACTTGGAAACGAAGATAAGCAGGACGCAGGAGACGAAGCCGTAGACGGCGGACCAGCCCGGCAGGCTGTCCCACAGATATTCGGCGTGTTCGCGAGAGACCAGAAAGTCGGCGACGACGATCAGGACGAGCACGAGGTAGAACAGTCGGCGGCGCGGCCTCGCATATTGCTCGTCACCAAAGAAGTCGACGACACGCTTGATCATCGGATCACTCCGTCTGCCAGGGTGAGAAAATAGCCCGGGAAAATGCCCATCAGCACCGACAGGATCGCCGTCGCGACCAGCGGAATCGTGACCAACGGAATTTCACGGACTGTCGTGCGGCTCTCCGGCCTCTCCGCCTGGAAGAAGGCGGCATAGCTGACCGGCAGGAAATAGGCGGCGTTCAGGACCGAGCTCACCAGGAGCACGACCAGGAACGCGGTCTCTCCCGCCGCCACGGCGCCCTCCGCCAGATACCATTTGCTGACGAAGCCGGCAGTCGGCGGCACGCCAATCATGCTGAGCGAGGCGACGAAAAATGCCCCCATCGTCCAGGGCAGCCTGCGGCCGATGCCGGCCATGTCGCTGATGTTGCGCTTGCCCGACGCGCAATAGATCGAGCCGGCGCAGAAAAAGAGCGTGATCTTGGAGAATGCGTGCGCCGCGATGTGGATGATCCCGCCGACCATCGCGACCGGCGACAACAGAACCGCGCCCAGCACGATGTAGGAGAGCTGGCTGACCGTCGAATAGGCGAGCCTGGCCTTCAGGTCGTCCCGCGTCAGGGCGTAAACCGACGCCATCAGGATCGTGAACGAAGCCAGATAGGCCGTGGCGATGCCGAGGCCCAGCCCGCCCACCAGCCCCGTGCCGAAGACATGGAACACGACCCGCAGCACGCAGAATACGCCCATCTTGACCACTGCCACTGCATGCAAAAGCGCGCTGACCGGTGTCGGCGCGACCATCGCGGCGGGCAGCCAGGCGTGCATCGGCATCACAGCGGCCTTGGCGAAGCCGAAAAGATAGCAGAAATAGACGACCGTCAGCAGCGCCGCCGAGGCATCACTCCCCGCCAGCAGCCCCCCCGTGACAAAGTCGAGCGACCCCGCAATATGGTAGGTCAGCGCCAGTGCGGCGAGCAGTGCGCTTTTCGAGGCGCCCATCAGATAGACGAGGTACTTGCGGCTGCCCCTCCATCCCTCTTCGTCCTCGTGGTGGTAGACGAGCGGATAGGTAACGAGGCTGAGCAGTTCGTAGAAGATCACCAGCGTAAACAGATTGGCGGCGAAGGCCCCCCCGACGGCGGCGGCAAGACTGCTGGCGAAGCAGGCGAAGAACCGGGTCTGCGCATGCTCGTTCAAATGCCGCATGTAGCCGATGGAATAGATCGCCGCCACGATCCACAGCAGTGAAGAGACGGTGGCGAACACCATGCCGAGCGCATCGACCCGGAAAGCAAAGTCGATCCCCGGCAGAATCTCGAACAGGCGCAATTCGACCGTCCCGCCCGCCAGCACCGTGGGCGCCATCGACACGACAATCGCGAACATGGCGATCGCGGCCAACGGCGAGACCAGATCGCGAAGTCTCTCGCGGTTGTTCAAAAGGAGAACTGCAAGGGCCGCCAGACCGGCGACGGTAATGGCAAGCAACGGCCGGATCGATACAACCGGGTCCAAAGCCGCTATCCTTTCATCACCGTCACGTCGTCGACCTTGAGGGTGGATTTGTTCCTCACAAGGGCGACCAGGATACCGAGGGCGACGGCAACTTCCGCCGCGGTGATTGCGATGACGAAGATCGCGAAGATCTGCCCGCGGAAATCGGCGTGGTAACGCCCGAAAGCGATGAAATTGATGTTGACCGAGTTGAGCAGCAGCTCCAGCGACATCAGTACGACCAGAATATTGCGCCTGAGCAGCACGCCAGCCGCTCCGATCACGAACAGGACCACTCCGAGCACAATATACCACCAGAGCGGAACCATCACCCCTGCTCCTTCCGCGCCAGCATGATGGCGCCGACCAGGGCCGCGAGCAGGATTACTGAGGCGGTTTCAAACGGCAGGAGATAGTCGGCGAAAAGGGCTGTGCTGAGCTGCCTGACGCCATCGCCGCCGCCCATGGTGACGGGCTCCATGACCGAAAAGCGGTCGCTCCAGAGCACCAGTACGAGCATCTCGACCCCGAGCAGGACGAGCAGTACCAGAGCCGGGAGGTTGCCGCCCGGCAAGAACCGCTGCAACACCGCCTCCCGCACATCGATCATCATGATCACGAACAGGAACAGGACCATGATCGCGCCGACATAGACGAAGATCTGGATGACCGCGAGCAACGGTGCCTCGAGCAGGACGAAGATTGCCGAGACCTGCAGGAAACACGCCATCAGCGCCAATGCGCTGTGAACCGGATTGCGCGCCAGGACCACCGTCAGCGCCGTGATCACGGATACCGCAGCGAACAGAAGAAAGAACCCCTGATCCATCGACGCCGATCCTCCGGCGCGAACTGTCACCCGGCGCGAGACGGCCGGATTTGAGATTGCGCCGCAACTTCAGATGCGTTCACAAATTGTGCCCTAGTATCGGATTTTTCACAAGATTATTGTCATCGTCGCAGCAAAACAGGCCAGTCCGGATATGACGAAGGCCGCTCGCGAGCGCGCGCTCGATAGCGCCATAGCGAGCGGGGATCTAGCGTGGCTGTTAGGGGCAGACGGTTCCGGCCGACTGGAGGGGTATCGGTCGGACTTCCTTGCGGGAGGCAGCAGCTTCTTGCGTCCGCCGACTGAAAGGGCTTCTAAGCGACGACGGAGCATAAGTCTGATTAGGTGGCGAATAGCTCACCCGATTTTACCGTCCTACAGGCAAATGGCCGAGCCTGTCGGTGCCGAGTTTTGTTACGGCGTAGTGGAAGTTACTTCCAAATAACACCGCTTGCTCCGCCCGAAGTTACAAGCCTCTGTGGCTTCAGGCCCGTGCCGACGCGTCGGCCGCGATCATCAAAGACGTAAACTTCGACCTGAAGCCGGGCGAGGCGCTCGCGGTCCTTGGTCCAAGCGGTTCGGGAAAATCATCTCTGGCAAAGCTGCTCGCGGGGGTGGCCGAGCCTACCGGCGGCGCTCCGCCGCCGTCATATTTCCGTGTTGTCAGCACGATTGTTGCGGCGATCGGACGACCGCCGCAACGGGTATGGTTACAGGAGAAAATCGCCTGATCCCAGGTGGACGAGGCCCTGCAGCTGAATCTCGAAGTCATGAACGCCGTCACCGTTCAGGTCGCCCTGGATAACGGTCGTATCGTTCGAGGATCCGGCGCGGTCATCATAGTGCCAGGCGAGCGCGCCGGCCTTCTTGTCGAAAAGGGCATTTTCCTGCGCCTGGAAATGGAAGGTTCCATTGCCCGCCGCAGAGCCATTCGCATCTATCGCCGAGAGGTCGATCTTATCGACGCCGTGCTGGAAGTCGGTGATGAAGTCGCGGGTCGAGCCGGACCCGGCTTCCGCCGCTGTCTTGAAGATAAACGTATCCGCGTCGGCACCACCGCTCATCATGTCCTTTCCGGCGCCACCGATGAGGACGTCCTTTCCGGCGCCGCCGTCCAGCTTGTCCGCACCAGCCCCGCCATCGAGAACGTTGCTGCCGCTATTGCCTCTCAGCACGTCGTTGTAGCTGGAGCCGGTCAGGTTTTCGATGCTGACGAACTTGTCACCGGCGGCATGCCCGCCCGATGCGGCCCCAGTCGCCAGGTTGACGTTGACCGCGCTGGAGCCCGCATAGCTGGCCGTGTCGCTGCCAGTACCGCCGTCGAGCGCGTCCGCGCCGGCGCCGCCCTTCAACACGTCATTACCACCGAGACCCTTGTAGGTTTCATTGCCGCCGTTGGGCTGGCCGCTGCGTGGCAGGATGTCGTTGCCGTCGGTGCCGGTATACACCGTCCCCGTGGTTGGAGTCGACGGTTGCGTCGGCGTGGTTGGCGTTCCCGATGTCGGCGGTGTGGTTGGCTCACCCGAAGTCGGCGGCGTAGTTGGCGTTCCCGACGTCGGCGGCGTGGTCGGCGTCGACGGTGCCGAGCTGGAGCCCGATTCGTAGGCACCCATATCGACGGTTCCAACGACGCGATGGTCGCCGTCCAGATCGGTCGCGCTGACGCCGTACTTGCTGGTTCCGTGGTCGATCGCCGCCGAGCCGGAGGCGAGGTGGAAGTCGCCGTTCGCTGCGGCTACGAATTTCGGGTCGACGCCGAGCTGGTTGCCGTTCGCCGTGCTTGGCATCGCGTTGCCGCCGTCAGTCTTGACCGAAGCCTGGCCGGCGGTGCCGTTGTAGGTGGTGTTGTTGGCCCAGACGACGTTGCTATTGACGTAGCCATTGGTCGACGTGTTATCGATCGCGGTGTTGTTTTTGTTCACCGACGGGTCGGCTACGGCGATATTGTTGACCCAGGTGTTGTTGCTCGATGCCGAGTTGCTGAGTTCGCCGCGCCAGGTGCCGGTGTTCAGCGGGTCCTGATTGTTGTGGTATGCGGTGTTGTTCGACACAGTGACGGAGTCGCTCCAGGTGACCTGGATGCCTTTGCCGCCGTTCCCGTAGACGAGGTTGTTGTCCACCAGGGTCTTGAACGTGTAGTTCGGATGACCGCTCGACTGGGTGCTCTGGAAATCGTCGATGATGATGCCGTTGCCATCGGTGTGCTCACCCGACTTCGTGACGTTGTCGTGGGAGATGTTGTTGCGCACGATGTTCCGGTAGCCGTCCGTCGAGGTATCGCCGGTGATGTTCCGGTTCTCGTAGATCGAGATGCCCGAGAACCAGCCCGACGATGCGTTATGGTAGGTCTCGTTCCCTTCGACTCTGACGAAGTCCGCCCCGTTGAACTGAATGCCCGACTCCCCGGCGTCGTGAACCTTGTTGTTGAGAACCGAGACGTGATGGACGTTGTTTGCTTCGATACCGTCGCCGGGGCCGCCCTTGATGTCGAAGCCGTCGATCGTCACGTAATTGGCGTTGACGCTGATCGCGTTGTACGAGCCTGCGGGCGGCCGGATCAGCGCCCCACCGGGCACTTCCGAGCGCAGCGTGATGTCGCCTGCTGCCGAGCCGCTCTTACTGATGTTGATACTCTCGTTGTATGTCCCCGCCTTCACCACGACCTCATCGCCGGGCTTCAGGTTAGCCGACATCGCCTCGCTGATAGTGCGGAAGGGAGACGAGGTACTGCCGTTACCGCCGCTAGTGCCGGTCGTCGCTACGTAGTATGTCGTCATGATCTTGTTCCTCAACCTTAGCGTTGTGTTTGCTGACTAATATTTTTTGGTTAACCAGTCGTTACGGCGGCGGTTTATAGGGGGACATTCTCGATGGTGCAACAGCAACGCGGCAGTAAGTGCTTGAGAAGCATAGCCTTATTGCTGCCACAATATCCGAATCGATCCAAAGTTACGTTTTGAAATACTTGGTGAAATTCGAATGCCAAATTTGGAACAATATTTATATCTCGCCCACCGCGAATAATTCTTTCCGCAACCATCGCGATAGGCGTGCACTGAAAACATTAGAAAAAAATGATGGACGTGCCCGGATTCCTCTTGCCAGAGGCGGAATCGACATTTTTTGCTGAATTTAACAATTTTTGGCAGCGTCGGCTTACCATTGGCCCTATCGAGAGGGCAATGAGAGGGCATGACCGTAGCCGATTCGAGCAAATCCATTGCGCGGCATTTCGAGCGCCACCGCTTTTGCGCCGAGATCATCGGGCATGCGGTGTGACTATACTTTCGGTTTCCGCTGAGCCTGTGTCATGTCGAGAATCTGCTTGCCGAGCGTGGTATCGATGTCTCGTTCCAGACCGTGTCTGAGGGGCGACCACGTTCGGCCGCGAATTTGCCCCGGCACATATCGCTCATACCCTCGCCCTCAAGCAGCCGGGCGATAAACCGAAGACGTTCCTCCTTGACGCACCACGGGTGCTATTGCCCAACGGTCTGCGGAGGGAACCGAAAGCCCTAAACGGCGAGGCTGATCGAGGCCGTACCAAACGGTGCGAGTGCCATGCTCCTGCCTGGCGAGGCCGACCCAAAGGCACTGATATCGATGCTTTGCTCTCCGACCGTGAGATTGAGGATATGCAGAGTCGAGCCTGACTGGAAGGCCAACACCTCCGATGGATGCGAAGACCTACAGCCATTCCAGGCTGACCCGGCAAGGCCGGACAGCAGTTTCACGGTGTTGAAAAGCGGGCGATTGCCGCCTTCTTCCGTTGGCTCTGCCGTACCGGCAACAAGGCCGAAGGGACCGGTGAGCGCCGAAAGCGTCAGGCATTCCACATTGGCATCGAGCACACGAATTGCGTAACCGAGCGCGAATGCCTCCGCAAAGCGGCCATTGTGGCGCGGGTCGCGGTTTGCCATGGGAATGCGGGAGCCGACGGGATTGTCCATCGTGCGGCTGCCATAGGGGTTCTGGCGCATAGGAATGGTCGAAGGGCCGATCCGGTAGGGCTTGTCGCCGTAGATGGCGCGCACCGAACGCGTGATGAAGGGCAGCGCTTCCAAGGTCTGCATGACGCTCAGATCATCGGCGGCATGGACAATCGGATTGGTGCAATGGCTGATGAAGCCGAGGCGATCGGCGGGTACGCGCTTGCGATTGAGCTCGGTGAAATAGCTGAGCATGCCACCGCCGATGCGGATGCCGGCAAAGGCCTCGTGTGCTGCGGCATAGACCTCCTCCAGCGGCGGGCATTCCGGCCATTTGCTGCCGGGTGGCGTCGACTGCCGGTCAACGGAGGGCGAGATCAGGATTGCGTCCGGTTGGAAGCCCGCAGACAGCATCTGCTTGGCAATCTCGGCGGTTTCGGCCGCCGGCGGTTGCTTGCAGGGAAGGGCGATCTCCAGCGTCGATCGTCCGCGGTGAATCGCGGCAACCGCTGCAAAATCCTTCAAGGCCTCAGTGCCGTGCCCGGCATTGGGGTCGAAGTGGAAAAGCAGTTCCTGCGGCGCGATGTCGGACAGGAGGTCACGGGCAGCAAGCACCGCTTTGGCTTCATCAGGCGTAACGATCACGCCTATATCAGGCATGGTGCCGCTGCGATCGCCCGGTTCGAGCTTGATGGTGCGGTCAGCGCTGTCGGCTGCCGTCGTCTCTCCGCTTCTCGTATCGCAGATCGCAAGGACGATCCTCTGCCGCACCGGTTCGTTTGCGGCGATCTGGTAGGGCCAGGGCAGGGCCAGTGGCCGCACATAGGTCTTGTAGGAAGCGTCCGACCAGTTGCGCTGGTCTTCCATCTCGAACGTATCGCCTTCCATGCGGCATTCGGCCGAAACGTCCGGCAGCACCTGATGGGTGATCGCCCGCATATCCTTGAAGGGCTGCCAGGGATCGATCTGGTCGGGAAAGCGCGTCTCGTTCACGCTGCCATCGACATGCTCGACCTTGGCAGAGCTTCCGGCAATGCCGACGATCGGATGCAGGATGCAGAAACCGCAGCGATTGGTTTCGAAACCGGTCGGCGAGAGCGCTCCGGCTTCGAAGATCAGTTCATGCTCCGTTGCAGCAATATGCACCGAAATGGCAAGCCTGCTGTCCGCGGGGCCGCTGCAATGGGCGACATAGCGGACGGAAAAGGCACCGTTGCCCTGCTCGATCCAGAGGTCCTCGATCGCGAGACTATAAGTACCCCAGTCGCGGTCGCGCACCAGATAGGAAACGGCACGCAGCACCTCGACGCCGTCATAGCGGATCGTCCGCAGATTGCCGTTTGCGAGATCGGCAGAGAGGCGTCCGGCGGTCAGGAGGACCGGAAGCTCTTCGGCCTCATGCGTGCCGTAGAGGGCGAAGGCGTCCGTCGTCATTTCAACATCGCCTCCACGTCGATTGTCCTGCCCGATGCCGCACTGTCATAGGCCGCTTCGACGAGGGCGAAGGTCTTGAGGTTGTCGGCGCCCGAGGTCGCGGGCTCACCGCCGTTTTTCAGCCTGTCGACCCAGTGCTCCTGGATTGCATAGACGCTTTCCTGAATATTGTGCCAGGGACGCGATGCCCATGACAGTAGCTGCGGCGAGGCATCGGATACGATCGTGCCGGCCGCATTGGTGACCTCGAGCCGGTAGCCGACAGAGAGACGGATCGTTCCATCCGTGCCGTCGAGCTCGATCAGCGTTTCCGGGAAAGGCTCCGTGCCAAGCTTGGTCGCGTAGCTGACATCGACGACCGACGTCGCGCCGCTTTCATGGTCGAGCAGGATCGTCGCGACATCCTCGCCCTTGATCTTTGGATTGACGCGTTTGGTGCGGGCTGTCAGCGTTTTCACGTCGCCGAGGATGAAGCGGGCGATATCCAGCGTATGGATGCCGAGATCCTCGATGATGAAGCGTTCGCCTTCGGCAAGATAGGGTTGGCCCGAAAAGACGTCATAACCGGAGCGGAAGGAGAAGCGGCCCCAGAAGGGCGTGCCGATCGCCTTGTTGTCGAGAAGCCGGCGGACAGCCTGGATCGGCGTCTGCCAGCGGAAATTCTCATGCACCATCAGTGGAATGCCGTCCTTCCGGCAGGCTTCGACCATCGCCTTGGCATCGGCAAGCGTCTTGGCGAAGGGTTTCTGGCAGATGGCGGGGATCTTGTGGCTGGCTGCCATCTCCACCAGTGGCCGGTGGCTCTGGACCGTGGTGGCGATATCGACGAAATCGAAGCCGCCATCGGCAAACATGGCCGCCGCATCCGTATAGCGCCGTTCGATGCCGAACTGCTCACCGACGATATCAAGCCGCTCCGGGTCGCGGTCGCAGATCGCCACGATCGCGGCACCATCGACATCCTTCCATGCATGCATCTGATTGATCGCAAAGAAGCCGCAACCGATCAAAGCACCTTTCAAGTCAGCCATTTCAACCTGCCTTTGCCATCTGCATGAGGGTCACGCGCTGCTGCAGCCGACGCTGGGCCTGGTCGACGACGACGGCGATGATGATGACCAGACCCTTGATGACCATCTGCCAGAAAGAGGAAACCCCCATCATCACGAGACCGTCGGAGAGAATGCCGATCACGAAGGCGCCGATGATCGTGCCGCCGATCGTGCCGCGCCCGCCCGACATCGAAGTTCCGCCGAGCACGGCTGCAGCAATCGCATTGAGCTCGAAGCTTTCGCCCGTTGCCGGATGCGCGGCCATCAGCTCCGAGGAGATGACGATGCCGACGATCGCCGCGCACAGACCGGAGAACATGTAGACGAAGATCTTGACCAGATCCACGCGGATGCCCGACATGCGCGCGGCGCGCTCATTGCCGCCGACGGCGAAGATATGGCGGCCGATCGGCGTCGAGCGCGCTACATAGGCAGCGACGAGCGCGAGGAAAATCAGGATCCAGATTGACACCGGCAGGCCGAAAATGCGACCAGCGCCGAAGAAATCGAAGCCTGTCGTCGCATATTCCGGCCGACCGACGAGGTTCGGAAAGGTCTGGCCGTCGGAGGAAAGCAGCGCCAGGCCGCGGGCGACATAGAGCGTGCCGAGGGTGGCGATGAAGGGCGCGACATTGAGCTTTGTGATCAGCAGGCCGTTGATGAGGCCGATGATGAGGCCGATCGCCAGCGTGATCAGCACGATCTCCACGAGATTGAAATAGACCGTATAGCCGATCGGCAGTTCGACGCCGTAGAGGATCAGGCCACCGGCAACCATGCCGCAGAGGCCGACGATCGAGCCGACCGAGAGGTCGATGCCACCGGTGATGATGACGAAGGTCATGCCCATCGCCAGGAAAGCGTTCAGCGCGACATGTTTCGACATCAGGATCATGTTCGCAGTCGAGGTGAAGTTCGGCGCGAAGATCGAGAAGAAGATGATGACGGCAAAGAGCGCGATGAAGGTTCGAAGCTTCATCAGCGTCAGGAGGAAGGAGCCGTTCGCGCTCTTCGGCGCGGAAGTGGATGCGGTAGCCGCCGTCATGACGCGAGTTTCCCTTGATGTTCGTGCCCCTTTGCCGAGGCAGCGATAATGGCATCTTCCGTCGCGTCGTCACGGTCGAAGACGGCGATGAGATGGCCGTTGCTGAGCACCGCGATACGATCGGAAAGCGCCATGACCTCTTCGAGGTCGGAGGTTGAAAACAGGATGGCGAGACCATCGGCGGCAAGCCGTCGCATGGTGCGGAAGACGTCCGCCTTGGCGCCGACATCGATGCCGCGGCTCGGCTCGTCCATCAAAAGAACCTTCGGATTGGTCATCAGCGCCTTGCCGATGACCACCTTCTGCTGGTTGCCGCCGGACATGGAGGTAACCTCAAAGTCCGGGTTCGGCGCCTTGATCGCGAGATCGCGGATCGCCTCTCCGATGGCGTTCTTCTCTGCTTTGGCATTGATGTGGAAGAGGCGGGTGAAGCGGCCGAGGCTTGCAAGCGTCAGGTTGGATGCGATGGAAAGAACCTGCACCAGCCCCTCGCGCTGCCGGTCCTCGGGAATGAGCGCCAGGCCGCGGCGGATGCGCCGCGTCGTGTCGCGGGCGCGCACTTCCTCGCCGTCGATGAAGATCTTGCCGGTCGAGTGGACATGACGGCCGATCACGCATTCGAAGAATTCGCTGCGGCCTGCGCCCATCAGCCCGTAAATGCCGAGGATCTCGCCCGCCTTGACGGACAGCGAAACATTGTCGACCGCAAGCCCGCCCGTTGGGCGCGGCAGGCTGATGTTTTCGGCGCGGAACATTTCCTTGCCGACCGTATGGTTCACGGATTTGGCGAAATCCTTGGCATCCGAACCGATCATCGAGCGCACGATCCAGCGCGTGTCGATATCCTTGACCATTGCCTGGCCGGTGATCTGCCCGTCGCGCAGCACCGTAATGTAGTCGCCGATCCGCATCAGCTCTTCGAGGCGATGCGAAATATAGACGATGGCCACGCCCTGCGCCTTCAGCTCGCCGATCACCTTGAAGAGGGTCTCGACCTCAGCCGCAGACAGCGCCGATGTCGGCTCGTCCATGATCAGGATGCGGGCGTTCAGCGACATCGCCTTGGCGATCTCGACGAGCTGCTGCTGGCCGATCGGCAGGTCCTCGACCATCGTCTCGGCATCAATGCCGGCATCGAGTCGCTCAAGGAATTCGCTGGCCTTGCGGACCTGTTCCTTATGGTCGATGCCGATAATGCCGCGGGTCAGTTCGCGCGTGGCAAAGATGTTTTCGGCGACCGACATGTTGGCGAAAAGGTTGAGCTCCTGGAAGATCATACCGATGCCGTGCGCCTGCGCGTCGGCCGGGTTGGCGAAGGAAACAGTCTCGCCTTCCAGGATGATGCTCCCGAGTGTGGGCCGCTCGACGCCGGCGATGATCTTCATCAGCGTCGATTTGCCGGCACCGTTTTCACCGACGAGCACGTTGACGGCGCCGCGGCGCAGCTCGAGATTGGCGCGCTTGACGGCGACGATGCCGGAATAGACCTTCGACACGTCGTCGAGGCGCAGGATGATATCGTCCTTGGGTGCTTCGGCCATGGTCATTGCCCCACCGTCAGGGCCGAAGGGGTGACGAGCGGCAGATCGCTGCCCGACGGCAAAGGAAAGGCGCCGGTGACGGTAACTGTCTTGCCAATCAGCCCGTCGCGCGGGATCGCCGAGAGAAAGGCACTATTGGCCTTCTCGTTGAAGGACTTGCCGAACTGCGCCCATTCGATCTGGTTCTTGAATTCGTTGAAATTGACGAAGTCCAGCGTGTCGCGCAGTGCTGTCCCGCGAAGTGCCGGGCCGATCTGCACCTTGGCATCCGCCTTGCCGTCGCCATCGGCATCGACATCGAGCGTTGCGGCGCGCGACGCCGTGTCGGCCGCGACGACCTTGCCCGTGAATTTCACCGCATAGGTCCAGGGCGAACTCGCCTGTTTGTGCGGATTTCCGTATTTTTCGCCCGCTTGGTCGGGGCTCGAAGCGGCAAGGGCTGCGACATCCTTCAGCGCGCCGGCGCGCTTTTCATAATAGGGAACGACCTGCGGCTGCCACATCGCTTCGACCTTGGCATTCGGATCGAAAGCGTTCTTTGCCGCCGCTGCGGCTTTTTCTTCCGCAGTCGGTGTCTTGATGATCTTGCAGCCGGGCAAAGCCGCCGCCACGAGAGCGGCGATCAGGGCGCCCCTGATCCTCAACATGCGATAAACCTCGAAATCAATGGAAATAGGCTGCAGGGAGCGCAGTTTCCCGCGCTCCCTGCAGCAGTCGGTCCGCCTTACTTTGCCAGAGCAAAGGTCTCGAGCTTGCCCGCGTTGTCGGCATTGATGAGAACGCAGTCCATGAGCTGCTTTTCTTCCTTCGGTGCCGTCTTGTTCTTGATGTAGGCGTCAGCCTGCTCGACAGCCATCTGGGCCTGCGCATAGGCCGGCTGCAGCACGGTTGCCTTGATGCCGCCAGACTTGATGGAGTCGCGCACGTCGTTGGAGCCGTCGAAGCCGACGACGATCACGTCCTTGCGGCCGGCAGCCTGAAGAGCGGCGATCGCGCCCATGGCCATCGTGTCGTTGCCGGAGATCACGCCCTTGATGTCGGGATTGGCCTGCAGGATGGTTTCCATCTTGGCGTAGGCTTCCGTCTGGCTCCAGTTGGCCGACTGCTTGGCGACCGACTTCAGGTCCGGATAGTCGTCGATGACGTCATGATAGCCCTGCGAACGGATGCCGGCATTGGTGTCCGACTCCTTGCCGACAAGCTCGACGTAATTGCCCTTCTCGCCCATGAGCTTGACGAATTCCTGCGCGCCGAGCTGGGCGCCCTGATAGTTGTTGGAAACGATCTGGGCGACGGCAACGCCGGTCGCATTGATTTCGCGGTCGATCAGGAAGGACGGGATGCCGGCATCCTTGGCCTTCTTGACGGCGGCAACCGAAGCATCGGCGCCGGCATTGTCGAGGATAATCGCCTTGGCGCCGCGGCCGATGGCGGTATCAATCATTTCCGACTGCTTGTTGGCATCGTCGTCATGGGTCATGACGAGCGCCTCATAGCCGAGTTCCTTGGCCTTGGCTTCGGCGCCGACGGCTTCCGCCTTGAAGAATGGGTTGTCGTGGGCCGGCGTGATGATGGCGATCAGGTCGGCCGAAAAGGCCGGCATGGCCACACCGAGCGACAGGGCGCCGGCAAAGGCAGCAAGGGTCAGTCTACGTGTAAGTTTCATGGTTTCTCCTCCCAGGTTTGACGCATGGCCGAACCAACCCCGGTTCGGCTGAATCCATGCGAAATCGAAAACCGGCCCGTCTTCAAAGTCCCCATACGGGCCGGCAGAGCGGCAAGGCCTGCGCCTTGCGTGCGACAAGGCTAGAGCCTTGTCGCGGGCATTATCAGGTGATGCGCCGGATGCTGTCGGCGATCTCCTGAGGTTCGAAGACCTTCTTCCAGTCGTCGCGCATGAGCGCCGGAATGCCAAACTCGATCGCCTTGTTGCAGGCATCCGAGAATACGCCGTCGACTTCCTTGAAGATGACGGCGCCGAGCACGTTCATGTGGCCGAGCAGGAAGTCGCGGGCGGCTTCCGCCGGAACGCCGCGGGCGACGCATTCGTCCATGGCCTGGCGCATGATGACGAGCAGCGAGGCGCAAACGGTTTCCGAAAGGCCAGGTTCCAGCATCGCCATCTGCTCGACGGTAACGCGGTGCGAACGCATGACCGGCGCCCAGATCACCTTGGCGATCTCCTCACCCAGGTTGTAAGCGCTTTCCGGACCCTGCATCAGGGCCGAGACGATGTGCTGCTTGGCGAACAGGCCGCCGAAATGGTCCTTCTTCGCCTGCATCTCCGTCTCGTCGTTGAAGATCGGCGGATGGCAGGGATGCGTAACGAAATAGGTAAGATCGTCGCGCTTTGGCAGGTGGCCGGCAAAGGGCGCGGCGGCATCGAGAGCCACGACCATGGTGCCGGGCTTCAGCTTGTCGACGATGCCGGCGCCAACCTTGCCGATCGCGGTATCCGGCACGGCCAGGATCACGACGTCTGCACCGTCGAGCGCGGTGGCGGCCGGGGTGCAATCGATGCCGAGATCGTTCTTCAGGCGCGCCTTGCCGGCATCGCTGACCTCGACATGGCGAACGTGAAAACGGGAACCTTTGAGATTTTTGGCCAGCCGGTATCCCATTTTTCCGCCGGCGCCAAAGAGGGCAATTGCTGTCATGTTTCCTCACCTTTGTATACGGGATTGGTATCGTAACTGGTATGATGAGTCAATCACCATGCCATCGCAAACAGGTTGTTAAAGCGTCCGATCCGCTTCGGTGTGACGCTCCGCAAAACCGACGGTCTTGGCGAGCTGCCCACCCGATAGGTCATCAGGCCTTCCTTCCATCACGGATCTGCGCAAAATAACCGTCTGCACCGACCTGCCCGCCCTTCAGCGCGATCTGCAGCCCATCCGTGGGCGCGTAGCCGCCATGGGCCGTGCAGAGCGGCGAGCCGGGGGTCTGCGGCAGTGGCAGCAGGGTCGTCAGCGCATCGATGCGCAATTCCTTCAGCGCGTGGCTCGACGTATCTCCACCGGCGATGACCGCACGCGAAAGCCCCTCGGTTTCGACGAGGCGGCGCAGGATGGTACCAAGCGCCCGGCCCAGGCGATGACGAGCGCCGGGCAGCTGATCGATATCGGCGCCACGGTCGGCCGAAGGGCCGAGCGCAGTGTGCAGGATGACGCTGCGGCCTGTTTTCAGAGCGACGAGCCCCGCGGCTACCGCTGCATCCAGTGCGGCCTCCACATTCGCGCCGACGAGCGCCAGCGGATCAAGCGGGATATCTTCGAAACCATCGGCGATGGCCGTGCGGATCTGCCGCTCGGTCGTTGGCGACACGCTGCCGGAGACGACGGCAAGCCGGTCGACCTTGCCCGGAGACTGGAACTCGACGCTGGGACCAATCAGCCCCTGTTCGCGCCAGGCATTGATGAGTGCGTATTCGACACCGGAGGAACCGGCGACGAAGCTGCCTTTTGCGGCCGTGATCCGCTTGAGTTGTCGGCCGGCGGCCGCCTGGCTCTCGGCGGAATCGACATCGAGAAGCAGGATGCCGGATAGATCGCCAGTCAGCTGGTCGATCCAAGCATCGGCATCGGGCGAAGAAAGCAGCACTAGGTCGGCCAACGAGACGGGAAGATCGGTCTGTTTGCCGAGATGAAGCGCAAGGTCCGCCTCATGCATTGGTGTGACTGGATGACGGCTCATGACGGGGTGCCTGTCGATGCGGAAGATGCGCCCCTGATAGCCGGCAAAGAGGTTGCCGAAGGCCGTGTAGCGCTTCAGTTGCGGCGCGCCGACGATGACGGGCACAAGCTTCTGCCCGAATGTCGCGCTGCCGATCTCGATTGCCTTGCCGATATTGCCGACGTCGGGCGCTGAATCGAAGGTGGAGCAGACCTTGTAATGGCAGATACCGGCCTTGAGCGTCTTCAACCATTCAAAGGCGGGCGGGAGATGCTCCTGCATCCAGGCAGGGGGCTCGCTGCGGCTCGTTCCGGCAATGCCGACGGCACGGCGATCCCCGAAGCGGTCGAGCAGCGCCTGATCGGGAATGCCGAGGAACAATACCGTCGGAATGCCGTTGATGGCGAGCGACTCCATCACATCGGTGGAGCCGGTAAAATCGTCGCCGTAATAGCTGACGAGCAGGTCGCGCATATCGCTCACCCCGCCTTGCCGTCGCCGAATTTGGCGATCGAAGCGGCAAGCTCCGGATGATCCCTGGCATATTCGTCGAGCGGAATGTCGGCGACCGCCGCCTGCCAGGCCTGCTGCACGGCGCGCACGCCGGCTGCCGGTCCCTGCGGATGGCTGACGATGCCGCCGCCGCAGAGATAGAGGAGATCGGTCGTGCGGCCGGTGCGTTGATAGGTTTCCGGCGCCTGGCCGCCCCACTGGCCGGAACCGGCAACCGGCAACGGGCAGTCGGAGGGGGCAAAGAGCGGCGTGCTGATCGCCTTGAACGAGGCGACGAAACTCTCGTCCGGCTCCCAATATTTCACGCGGATGCCGTTGATCTGGAACTGGTCGACGCCGAGCAGCCGCCAGAGCTGCTGATAGACCTTGAAGTCGAGGCCGATGCCGGGATGGCGTGTCAGCACGTCCCAGCCGTTGCGATGCGCATGCAACACGAGACCCGAGCGCTTGCGCAGGAAGCTCATGCCGCCGAAACCGACCGAATTGATGTTGACGACGGCGCAGTTGCCGCCCGCGTCCAGCACGAGATCGTGGTTGCGCATCATCTCGTCGGGATCGGCATGCGAGATACCGAAGGCATACATCACCTTCTTGCCGGTCTTCTGCTCGTGATCGAGAATGCGGGGCATGATCGCCGCCACACGCTCCTTCAGCGGCGAATAGGCGGGGCTCATCAGTTTCTCGTCGTCCTTGATGAAGTCGACGCCGGATGCGATCAGTTCGCCGACGAGCTCGGCAGTTTCATGCGGCCGCAGGCCGAGCGCCGGCTTGACGATCGTGCCGATGATTGGCCGGCCCTCGACGCCGGTCAGGCGTCGGCTGCCGGGAATGCCGAATTGCGGGCCGGGATGGGCATTCCTGAAGGCTTCCGGCAGTTTCATGTCGACGACGCGTAGGCCCGTCATGCCTTTTATCGAGAAGGTTCCGCCGATCGCGATCGTCATCAGTGCCGAAAGATCCGCGCCGATCGCATCGAGGGGGAAGGCGATATCGACATCGGCGCGCTGCAGACTCGAACCTTCAGGCGCTTCCGGCCACGACGGATGATTTCCCTCTTCAAGCGGGCGGATGGCGAGCACGCGTGCGGCCACGCGCGACTTCAGCTCTTCCGTCTCGCCCGGAACCGGAACGAAGGTGCCGGTCGATTGATCGGAAGCGATCTTGTTCGCCATCGCTTCGACGCTGCCAGGCGTTTCAATGCGGTAGGTCAGGGTTATCATCATGAAATTGCCGGTTGCTCCTCTCGCCACGTCAAGAAGCCATGGCGTCAACTTGTAATCTGGTATAATGAGTATTCCATTTTTCTGCAACGGAAATTTTCGACAGGTGTGAATTTCGCGTGGCGCGCTTTGTCGTCGGTCGGTGAAAATGCTAAGGGAGAGAAGATTTGAGCCAGCGAGACGCCATGACCTCAGCCATCGAGCCTATTGTCCGTCGAAAACTGTCTGACGAGGTTTTTGACCGGCTGGAACGGCTGATCACCTCAGGAGAGTTGCAACCGGGCGACGAAATGCCCTCCGAGCGCGTTCTGATGGAACGCTTCGGCGTCGGCCGCCCGGCGATCCGCGAGGCCATGCAGTCTCTTGCCAACAAGGGCCTCGTCAGCATTTCGCATGGAGAGCGGGCAAAAGTCCTGCAACTGACCGCCCAGTCGATCTTCCGGCAGGTCGACCTGACGGCGAAGATCATGCTGTCGCAATCGGCCGATTCGCTCGAGCATCTGAAAAGCGCCCGTATCTTCTTCGAGCGTGGAATGGCGCGCGAGGCCGCCCAGCGCGCCAAGCAATCCGATGTCAAGGCACTTCGCGACATCATCGACTATCAGCGGGCCTCGCTCGGTCATGCCGAGGAGTTCATTTCCGCCGACATGCGGTTCCACACCCGCATCGCCCAGATTTCCGGCAACCCGATCTATGTGGCCGTCAGCGAAGCCATGCTAGCATGGCTGAAGGAATATCATACGGAAATGCTGATCTGGACCGGCAAGGAAAAATATACGCTCGCCGAACATGAAGAGATCCTCGAGCGCCTTGCCGCCAATGATGCCGATGGCGCCGAGGCCGCAGTGCTCAAACATCTGGAGCGCTCGCGTTCGCTTTATATGAAGTAGAGGCAGCCGCTTGCGGCGAACGGCGGCAATGCCGTTCGCGCGCAAACAGAATGTCAGTGGTGACAGCAGTCTTGAGCCATCTCAGCTACCGGCGGAACGTAAGCGGCAAATTCCTGTTCGAGAGCCTTGATGACGCCGGTGCGCCAGCCATCGGCAATACGTTCGGAATAGGGGTCGGGGAAGATATCCTCCTCGCCTCTTTCGAAGCCGTCGAATATTCCGGTTGCCACCAGACCGGGCGGCGACTTCGGCACCTCGAAGCCGCGCGTCATGTCGGTGTCAACAGGCCCGGTGAAGCAGCTATGCACGGCGACACCGCGCGCTGACAGGAGCGCCCGGAAGGCCTGCATCAGGTTATGTGCCGCCGCCTTCGAAATCGAATAGGCAGGCGTGGAGGCGACCGGCACGAGCGCCGACAGGGAGAGGTTGTTGATGATGGCGCCTTTCGAACGCAACAGCGCCGGCAGAAAGGCCTGGGTCACCCGCAGCGGCCCGAAGAAATTGACCGCCAGATGACGATTGATGATGTCATTATCGCCGAGATCGTCGGGCATGAAGATGCCGGCATTGTTGATGAGGATATCGAGGTTCTCGACAGTGGCAGCCGCCTTCTGGACATCCCACTCGTCGGTAATATCGAGTTTGACGAAGGTGACGCGTTCATCGTCATGAC
>Ga0102588_1000852_pt1 | contig 27874 bp, 23 predicted proteins | sample AraplaMF_Col_mMS_FD_76854 | JGI IMG/M metagenome (GOLD analysis project Ga0102588, IMG submission 76854) | Arabidopsis root microbial communities from the University of North Carolina, USA - plate scrape MF_Col_mMS (SPADES assembly) (version 2) | ecosystem: Host-associated > Plants > Roots >...
AACCAGGTTCTGATCGTCAACGAGGCAAACGGAGATCATGGAAGATCCTCGGAAGGAACGGAGAGTTTGGCACGCGGCGGGCCCTCGGGCTCGTCGCCCATACCCGCGTCGAGGACCTTGCGCGCGGGCGTGTGGGCCAGTGTGGGTTCTTCGCCGAGTGGCAGGCGCGCGGTGAGTGCGAAGCCACCGGCGGGGTCGGTGCGGAACGCGATCGTGCCACCGAATTCGGCGAGCCGTTCGCGCATGCCGTTGAGCCCGTTGCCCGGCTGGAATTCGCCGCTGCCGCGCCCGTCGTCCCGTGCGTCGAGGCAGAGTTCGTCGGGCCCGGTGTGGCGGAACGTGAGCCACAGGTGGCGCGCGTTGGCGTGGCGCACCGTGTTGGTCAGGATCTCCTGCACGCAGCGCAGCAGCATCTGCGCACGGCGCGGATCTTCCACGCCGAAGCGCGGCGGCACCGACAGGCGCACGTCGAGCCCCGGCACGCCCTCGGTGAGGCTGCGCAGGGCCTGGGTGAGGTCGATGGCGTCGTCCTGGCGCAGCTCGCTGACGACCTCGCGCACGTCGGCCAGCAACTGCTTCGCGGTGGTCTGGGCCTTCAGCACGTGTTCGCGGGCGACGTCGTTCGTGAGATGGCTGGCCACTTCGAGGTTCAGGCTGAGCGCGGTGAGGTGGTGGCCGACGAGGTCGTGCAGGTCGCGCGCGATACGCATGCGCTCGGCGATGCGCGTCGATTCCGCGAGCAGCGCGCGGGTGGCGCGCAGTTCGGAGTTCAGCCGTCGCAGCTCCTCGCGCTCTTCCGCCTGCTGGCTCGCGACCATCGACGCGATGAAGACCAGCGCCGAGAATCCGAAATAGAGGCAGGCCTGCATCAGTGCGCTGACGACGCCCCACCCCGGCACCTCCGCGAACACCGGCACCAGCGCCACGTGCGCCACGACCATCCACGCGATGCCGAGCGGCAGGCTCACCAGCCACGGCACCACGGTGGCGACGATGATCAGCAGCAGCGCGCCCACACCGCTCTTGCTGAGCGCGCCGATAGCCAGCGCCGTGCCGGTGAGGATCACGAGCACCGCCATGCGGGTCGCGCCGTTCAGGCGCGCGCCGAGCTGGTTGGTCAGCAGCCAGTGCACGAGGCCGAAAACGAGGTAGCACGCGGTCCAGGCCAGCAGCGCCATGTCGCCGATCGCGCCCGGGCCGGAGCCGGCACGCTGCATCGACAGCGGCAGGCCCGCGCACAGGAAGACGAAATACGTCGCGTAGCGCAGCAGGCGGACGTGATTGAACTGGACCTTGGACATGCCCGCATCATAGGGCTTCGCGCGGCCCGCACCACCTGACTGAAGTCACGTGCCGGGGCACGGCAAGCGTCGGCTTTACAACGCTTTTACAAGCGCGGCGCGCTCCCCGGCGAGACCGCGGCGTGCCATAATGCGCCGCATTCGGCGGCCCGGGGGTCGCTTTTCCAAGATCACTCCAGCGGAGCAACGAATGGCCCTTGCCATCCGCGACGTGCGCGAGCACGACCTGGCTGCGGTGCTGAGCCTCAACAACGAGGCAGGCACAGGCATCCTCGCCACGGACACCGACCGCCTGCGTCACCTGTACCAGATCGCGCACTACTTCCGCGTGGCCGAGCAGGACGGCCGCATCCTCGGCTTCCTCATCGCCATGCGCCAGGACGCCGATTACGCCAGCCCGAATTTCCGCTGGTTCCAGGCCCATTACGAAAGCTTCGTGTATATCGACCGCATCGTGATCGCGTCGGAATCGCGCGGCCACGGTCTCGGCCGGATCTTTTATTGCGATGTACAGAGCTATGCAGAGGTACGTGTGCCGCTTTTGACCTGCGAGGTGTTCCTCGAACCCCGCGACGACCAGACCGTGCTTTTCCACGGCACCATGGGCTTCCAGGAAGTGGGCCAGCAGAAGATGGGCACGGACGGCCCGAAGGTGAGCCTGCTCGCCCGCGAGCTGCCCAGCTTCCCGTTCGTGCGCGAGCGCTACCTCGACCACGACGGCCTGCCCGCCGTCGACTGGCTCGCGGAACGTGCCCGTCCCGCCGACGGGGTGGCCGCATGAACGCCCGCGCCGAATCCCTCGAAGCCGCCTGCGACCTGCGCTTCGGCCAGGTAGGCATCGCCTGCGTGCGCCTGCGCCGCGTCGACGCCGCCGCGCTGGTCGAAGAACTCGAACGCCGCGTGCGCTCCGCGCCGCAGATGTTCGCGCGCGCAGCAGTGGTGCTCGACCTGTCGCACCTGCCGAAGCTGCCCGACGACGGCATGGTCGACGCGCTGCTCGAAGCCATCCGCAGCGCCGGCATGCTGCCCGTCGGCCTCGCCTACGGCACCAGCGAAACCGAAGCGCTCGCCGAGCGCATGGGCCTGCCGCTGATCGCCAAGTTCCGCGCGCAGTACGAGCCCGGCCAGGGCGATGCCGCGCCGGCGGCACCGGCCCTGCCGCGCGAGCAACCCGCCCGTGCGACGCCGCCCGCCAGCGACGTCGACGGCGACAACGGCAGCACGATCACCGCGCAGCGCCACGGCGATGGCACCGTGCGGTCCGGCCAGCAGGTCTACGCGCGCGAGCGCGACCTCGTGGTCAGCGCCACCGTCGCGAACGGCGCCGAAGTGATCGCCGACGGATCGATCCACATCTACGGCACCCTGCGTGGTCGCGCCATGGCAGGCGCGCAGGGTGACGAATCGGCACGCATCTTCTGTTCCGACTTCCGCGCCGAGCTCGTCGCGATCGCCGGGCATTACCGCGTGTTCGAAGACATGCCGAAGGACCTCGAAGGCCAGGCCGTGCAATGCTGGCTCGAGAATGGAAAACTCATGATCGCGCGGCTGTAACCGCAGCCGCCCTGCAACATTCGGAGACATCCCTTGACTGAAATCATCGTCGTCACCTCCGGCAAAGGCGGAGTCGGCAAGACCACCACCAGCGCCTCCCTCGCCACCGGCCTCGCCATGGCCGGCAAGAAGGTCGCCGTCATCGACTTCGACGTCGGCCTGCGCAACCTCGACCTGATCATGGGCTGCGAGCGTCGCGTGGTTTACGACTTCGTCAACGTCGTGCACGGCGAAGCCACGCTCAAGCAGGCCCTCATCAAGGACAAGCGCCACGAGAACCTGTTCGTGCTCGCCGCGTCGCAGACGCGCGACAAGGACGCCCTCACGCAGGAAGGCGTCGAGAAGGTGCTCGACGAACTGGTCAAGGAAAACTTCGATTTCGTCGTCTGCGACTCGCCGGCCGGTATCGAAAAGGGCGCGCATCTGGCCATGTACTTCGCCGACCATGCGGTCGTCGTGGTCAACCCGGAAGTCTCGTCGGTGCGCGATTCCGATCGCATCCTCGGCCTGCTCTCCAGCAAGACCCGCCGCGCCGAGAAGGGCGAGTCGCCCATCAAGCAGCACCTGCTGCTCACGCGCTACAACCCGAATCGCGTCGAAGCCGGCGAGATGCTCAGCGTGAAGGACGTCGAGGAAATCCTCGGCATCTCCGTCGTTGGCGTGATCCCGGAATCCGAGAACGTGCTGGCGGCGTCCAACGCCGGCGTGCCCGTGATCCTCGACGACAACTCGAACGCCGGTGCCGCCTATAAGGACACCGTCGCACGTATCCTTGGCGAAGAGCGTCCGCTTCGCTTCCTCGAGCCGGTCAAGAAGGGCTTCCTCAAGCGCGTCTTCGGAGGTTGAGCATGGGTATCCTCGATTTTCTGAAGCGTAAGCCCGAGCCGAGCGCAGGCGTCGCGAAAGAACGCCTGCGCATCATCGTCGCCCAGGAGCGTTCGACGCGCGGCGGCCCCGACTACCTGCCGCTGCTGCGCAACGAGCTGCTCGAAGTCATCCGCAAGTACGTCAACGTCGACGTCGAGGCCGTGAACATCAACCTCGAACGCGACAGCGGCCACGAGATCCTCGAGCTCTCCGTCGCGCTGCCCGACGGCAAGCCGGTTCTCTAAGCCGGCTTTCGTCATGAACGACACCATCGCCGGGGCCGTCACGGCCCCCGGCGCCGATCCCGCCGACGGCGTGCTCCGCGTCGGCGAGATCGGCTTCGACGAGCCTCGCACCCTTCTCGCCCGCCATGGCCTCACGCTCGTCGCGGTGGCCGACGGCGAGCCCATCCCGGGCAGCTTCTGGGGTGACACCGAGGCCGGCATCATCGGCACCACCGTCTATGCCCGCGCGGATACACCGGTGCATTCGCTGCTCCACGAAGCCTGCCATCTCATCGTGCTGCCGGAAGAGAAGCGCGCGCTCGTGCACACCGATGCCACCGATTCCATCGAGGAAGAAGACGCCACCTGCTATCTGCAGATCGTCCTCGCCGGCCAGTTGCCGTCGGTGGGTTCGCTGCGCCTGATGGAAGACATGGACCGCTGGGGCTACACGTATCGCCTGGGCTCGACGCGGGCGTGGTTCGAGCAGGACGCGCCGGAAGCGCAGGCGTTCCTGCGGGCGCGCGGGTTGCCGACGGCCGCCGACTCGTAGGAGCGCGCCTCGCGCGCGACATCTCTTCGCCTGGAGCCACAGGACCTGTTGCTTCCGGCCCCAAAAGATGTCGCGCGCGAGGCGCGCTCCTACAGAGGTATCTGCCGACTCAACCCGGCTCGTTGCGCTCCACCTGCGACGGTACGCTCGTCGCCGCGGCGGCGGTCGCGGCGGCGAGACGTCGACGTTCGATCCGCGTGTACCACGTCCACGCCGCGAGGCCGACGAGGCACATCGCCGACGAGCCCAGCGCGAGGGTCAGCATGTTTCCCGACAGCGCCGGCGACAGCACGCCCGCCACCAGCGCGGTGAAGGTCAGGCTGCCGAAGGCCTGCACCGACGACACCCCGCCACGCTGGTCAGGGAATCGGTCGAGGAGCAGGAGCGTCAGCGTCGGGAACGCGAGCTGCACGCCGCAGCCGTAGAGCGCCAGCGGCAGCGTCGACCACGGCACGCGCGGTGCATCGAGCACGAGGGCCAGCAGCAGGTTGAGCCCACAGGACCCCAGCATCGCCATGTAGCCCCACGATACGGTGCGCAGCGCACTCACCCGCCCGGCCACGCGCCCGGAAATGAAGGCACCGGTGACCATGCCCGTCACCACGGGAACGAACAGCCACGGAAAACCGTTCGCGCCCAGGTGCAGCAGGTCGCGGATCAGGCGGGGCGCCGATGCGACGTACAGGAAGAGCCCGGAGAAGTTGATCGAACCGGCGATCGCCAGCGGCCAGAAGGGCACGTCGCGCACGATGCGTCCGTAGCTCGCGAGCAACGGACGCGGCCGGAACACGGTGCGCCGCTCCACGGGATGCGATTCGTCGAGAAAGTAAGCGATGGCCAGCGTCAGCATCGTCGTGAAACCGGACAACGCCCAGAAGATGCCGCGCCAGCCGTCGATGCCCAGCAGCCATGCGCCGACGATGGGGGCGATGGCCGGCGCGATGCCGAAGATCATCATGATCTTGGACATCATGCGCTGGGCGTCCTCGCCCTGCAGCGTGTCGCGCACCACCGCGCGGCCGACCACGATGCCCGCGCCGCCGGAGAGGCCCTGCAGCACGCGACAGCCCAGCAGGAAGGTGAAGCTGGGGGCGAGCGCGGCACCGACGGAAGCCGCGGTGTAGATGGCCATGGCGATCACGATCACCGGCTTGCGGCCATAGGCGTCGGACAGCGCGCCGTGGAAGAGGCTCATGACCGCATAGGCGAGCAGGTAGACGCTGAGCAGCTGCTGCAGGGCGACCTCGCCGATGCCGAAGTCGCGCCCGATGTCCGGAAACCCCGGAAAGATGGCATCGATCGAGAACGGCCCGATCATCGTCAGGGCCGCGAGCAACAGCGGGAGGTAGCGACGCGGGTCGCGGGTCGCGGAGGACATGGTCCTGCAAGGCCGTACGGTGAAAGTCGGTGCAGTATACCTGCACGCCCCTTCTCGCCGCCGGGCTGTCGTCGGCCCATAATCGGGCCAGAGAGCCTTGCCTTGGGGGTAGTGTGAGTTACACCGGATTCCTTGCCGTCGGGATCGGCGGCGCATTGGGCTGTTGGCTGCGATGGTGGCTTGCGATCGTGCTCAATCCCCTGTTCCCGAGCGTGCCGCTCGGGACGCTCACCGCGAACCTCGTCGGCGGCCTGCTGATGGGCGTGGTTCTTGGCGTGTTCGACCACTTCCAGGCGCTGCCCGTGGAGATGCGCCTGCTGATCGCCACCGGCTTCCTCGGCGGCCTCACCACGTTTTCGACGTTCTCGGCCGAAGCCTCGATGCTGCTCCTGCGGGCGCAGTACGGCTGGTTCGCGGCCCATATCGCACTGAATCTCGCGGGGTCGATCGCGCTCACCGTGATCGGGCTCGTCGTCACGCGCGGGGTACTCAAGCAGTTCTGAGCAAGCGGCACGCCGCGCGGGGCGGCGCACGAGGGTCAACAGGAACGCTTCGATGAATCACGATCATTCGTCGCTCAAGGCACGCGCGCACGACCTGCTCCAGCATGCCGGAATCACCCTCGGCGGCAATCGTCCCACGGACCTCGTCGTGCACGACGACCGCACCTACGCCCGGGTGTTCGCGCACGGGTCGCTTGGCCTCGGCGAGGCCTACATGGATGGCTGGTGGGACGTCTCCGACCTGCCCGGCTTCTTCAGCCGGGTGCTCTCGTCGCACGTGGACGAATCGCTGCGCACGCTCGACACCCTCGTCGCGCACCTGAAGGCGCGCTTCCTCAACCTGCAGCGCGGCGACCACGCGTGGGACGTGGGGCGACGGCACTACGATCTCGGCAACGATCTCTTCGAAGCGATGCTCGGCAAGCGCCTCGTCTACTCGTGCGGTTACTGGGCCGAGGCGGACAACCTCGACGACGCGCAGGAGGCCAAGCTCGACCTCATCTGCCGCAAGCTGCAGCTACGCCGCGGCCAGCGCATCCTCGACATCGGCTGCGGGTGGGGCGAGGCGCTGAAGTTCGCCGCCGAGCGGTACGGCGTGAGCGGCGTCGGCGTGACCATCTCGAAGGAGCAGGCCGAGTACGCGCGCGAGCTCTGCAAGGGCCTGCCAATCGAGATCCGGCTGCAGGATTACCACGAGCTCGACGAGCGCTTCGACGCCCTGCTCTCGGTGGGCATGTTCGAGCACGTGGGCGGCAAGAACTATCGCTCGTGGTTCGAGGTGGCGCGCCGCTGCCTGCACCCCGAAGGCCTCGCCGTGCTCCACTGCATCGGCAGCAACGGCACACCGGGCCGTCCCGATCCGTGGATCGAGAAATACATCTTTCCGAACTCCGTGATCCCGGCCATGAGCCAGGTGGCCAGCGCGCTCGAAGGGCTGTTCGTGGTCGAGGACTGGCACAACTTCGGTACCGACTACGATCGCACCCTCATGGCGTGGAAGGCCAATATCGATACGGCCTGGCCGCGCCTCTCGGGCCGCTACGACGAGCGCTTCCGGCGCATGTGGGACTTCTACCTCGGCTGTTCGGCGGGCGTGTTCCGCAGCCGGCGCGACCAGCTCTGGCAGCTCACGCTGTCGCCGGGTGGCGTCGCCGGCGGATACCGCGTCCCTCGCTGAGGCCGTATGGTCAGGTTTGCGGCTCGGCCATCGCGAACGGCAGGACGCCGGTCGTGTCCGCGGTCGCACGACGCGGCGGCTGCGCGGGCCGGGGCGACGACGGCGCGGTGCGGCCGAGCGTGATGTTCTTGGAGGCGCGGACCTCGCGGTTCGCGAACGTCCAGATCTCTCCGGTGGCCGTGATGAACACGGTCCAGTAGAGATCGGACTCCGGGCCGTAGTCGATCAGGAAATGAGCGAAGCCTTCGCCCTTGGGCGTGTTGAGCGGGAGCGGCGGATTGAGCTGAAGCATGAGCAGTCCTCCTGGGTGCCTCGATTAGCCGGAAACCGACGTGGCGCCGCGGTGAACGTGGCGTGGTTCACGCCTCGACCGGCGGAGCCGCCTTTTTCCCCGTCACCCCGGTAAAATCCCTTTCCAGCCAGAGCAAAGGAACACACGGCGTGCAGTCACGTAATTTCGGCGTATCGGTCGTTCAACCCGGCGGCAAGGTGGCCGTGGAGATCGAATTCCACGAAAAGGTCCATGGCCTTTCGGGCGACACGCTGTGGCTGTCGCTGGAGGAAGGCACCTCGGTCGAAGACGCCGAGGCGCTGCGCGCGCTGCTCGAGCGCGTGGGTCACCGCATCACCGTGACTAACGTACGCTCCTGACCGGAGCGCTCGCGGTGTCCTTCACGGCCACCGCCAGGGGAACGACCGTCGGCGACAGCCGATGATGGTTCACACCGTGCACCTTGCCGCAGCCCAGGCAGTGCCGGGTCAGCCCAAGGCCGCGACGCGCGGCACGCGGCGTGCCGAGCAGGCACCCGCAAACGTAGCAGCCCGAGATCGCGCCGCGGTCCCAGAGACGCAGGCGCAGGGTCTGCACGGCGGCGATGGACAGGGCCACCACGAGCGACACGCCGAGGGTCCACGCCGGCAGGTTCGAATACAGGGACAGCGTGCCCAGGTCGCCGGGAAGCTGCTGCGCGGCCTTCAGGCCGGCCGCCGCGATCGCTCCCACCGCGAGCACGATCACGCCCGGCAGGTACATCCGAAAGACCATACGGCCCGCGTAAGACATGACAACCCCCTCTCCCTCCGGGTCCTCCCGGCGGAGTGAGATTGGCTGTAACACGGTCTACCGATCGTGAACGGCGGAGGGGGGCGGCAGACACGCGGGCCGGTGCGTAGGAGCGCGCCCTGCGCGCGACAGCTTTTGGGGCGAAGAGCGACAGGCCCTGTTGCTCTTCACGAAACGCTGTCGCGCGCAGGCGCGCTCCTACGGATCGATCAGGCCCCGGGCAGCGGCCCGTACGACGGCGGGCGGTCTTCCATCGCCTTGCCGAACGCCTCGTTGGGTTTGTCGCCCATGACGAAGCTCAGCGTGCCGCCGGCGACGAGGTCCTTGTGGGCGATCCAGCTCTTCGTCCACGGCTGGCCGTTCCAGGTGACCGACTGGATGTACGGACGGTCCGGGCCGTTGTCCTTCGTTTCGATCGTGAGCGTTCGGCCACCACCGACCTGCACGTCCGCGCGGTCGAGCAGCGGGCTGCCGAACACGTAGTTGGTGCTGACCGGGTCCACCGGGTACAGACCCATGGCGCTCATGATGTACCACGCGCTCATCTGGCCGCAGTCTTCGTTGCCGGGAAGGCCGTCGGGCTCGGGCAGGTACATCGTGTCGAGCAGCATGCGCACGCGCGCCTGCGTCTTGTGGTGCGCGCCGGTGTACGCGTAGAGGTAGGGCATGTGATGGCCCGGCTCGTTGCCGAAGGCGTACTGGCCCACCATGCCGGCGATGTCCGGCGGCGCGTTGTCCGGCAGCACGGGATCGGTGGTGAACAGCTCGTCGAGCTTCTTCTCGAAGCCTTCGGTGCCGCCGAACAGATCCATGTAGTTGTACACGTCGTGCTGGTTCAGGAACGTGGCCTGCCATGCGTTCGACTCGGTGAAGTCGCGCCAGCGCTTCGAGTGGCCGATGGATACCGGATCGAACGGCTCGATCCACGTGCCGTCCTCGGCGCGCGGACGCACGAACTGCTTGTCCTTGTCGAACACGTTACGGTAGTTCTGCGAGCGCTTGCGCAACAACTCGGCTTCGTCCGCGTGGCCGAGTGCCTGGGCCATATGCGCCACGGCCCAGTCGTCGTACGCGTACTCGAGCGTCTTGCTGACGGCCTCGCCTTCCTTGTCGCTGGGGATGAAGCCCATCTTGCGGTAGTACGGCAGGCCGAAGTAATCGTCCTGCATCGCGCGACGGCGGAACACCGGCCAGCCCTTCGCGTAGTCGATGCCGGTGAAGCCCTTGGCCTGCGCCTCGGCGACAACCACCGCCGAGTGGTAACCGATCATGCAGACGGTTTCGATACCCTGCAGCGGCCATACGGGCGCGCCGCTCGGGCTCTCGACCGCGAGACGCACGAGGCCGTCGACGAGATCGGGCACGCGCTCCGATTGGTAGAGGGTGAATAGCGGATGCTCGGCGCGATAGGTGTCCCACAGCGAATACGTGCTGTAGTTGTGGCGCCCTTCCGGCAGGTTGTGGATCGCCTTGTCCATGCCGCGATAGCGACCGTCGATGTCGCTGAACACGGTCGGGGCGAGCATCGTGTGGTACATCGAGCTGTAGAACGTACGCATCACCTTGTCGGACGACGACTGGATGCGGATCTTCGAGAGCTCGGTTTCCCACTCGGCTTCGGCCGACGCGCGGATGCCGTCGAAGTCCCAGCCCGGCATTTCGCCGTCGACGTTGCGCATCGCGCCGTCGATGTCGACGCCGGAGATGCCGACCTTCACCAGCAGCGGTTCGCTCGACGCCTTGTCGAAGTGCAGCGCGGCCTTGAGGTGATCGCCCTTGGCCGTCGTCGTGCCCTTCGGCAGCGCCTTGTCTTCGCTGTAGAGCGTGACGCTGCTCACCGGGCGCGAGAGCTTCATCGCGAAGTAGATCACGCGACCCGCGGCCCACTGCCATACGCGACGGCCACCGACCAGGGTGTCGCCGTTGACGAGCGTGAGCTCGGCGTCCGTGACGTTGGCCGGCTTGTCCATCGCGTCGGCGAAGCCGTGCGTGAGGTCGATCAGGAGGTGGGCTTCACCGTCCTTGCCGAACGTGTAGCGGTGCATGCCCGCGCGCAGCGTGGCCGTCATTTCCGCAAGGATGTCGAAGCGTGTCAGCTTGGCGCGGTAATAACCCGGGTGCGCCTGCTCGCCCGTGTAATGCGAGCGGTAGCCCTTCACGCCGGTCTTGTAGCCCTTCGGCGCCTTGTCGCCGCTCACCTTCTTCGCGTCGAAGCGCGACACGTAGTTCACGCCGTCGAAGTCGCGGTCGCCGGGCTGCAGCAGCACCGGGCCCATCGACGGCATCACGAGGAAGTCGAGCATGTCGCTCGCGCCGGTGCCGGAGAGATGCGTGTGCGAGAAGCCCATGATCGAGCCATCGCCCTGGTGGTAACCGGACGAGCCGTCCCACTGGGCGTTATAGGTATCGGGGCTCAGCTGCACCATGCCGAACGGTCGCGTCGCACCCGGGAAGGTGTGACCGTGACCGCCCGTGCCGACGAAAACGTCGACGTGACGCAGGACGCCCTCGCCGGCGGTGCCGCCGCCGGTCGCGGGCGCTTTCAGACCATCCTGCACGCCATGGGCCAGCGCGGTGAGGGAACCGAGCGGGCCGACGGCCGTGACGGCGGCCATTCCCTGCAGAAAACGTCGACGGGTAACCATGAATCGCTCCTTCTTTCGCGACGCGTCAGACGCGCCGCAGGGTCTCGGGATGTTTGTCGGCGAGGTGGACGATCAGCTCGCCGAAGAGGGTGTTGGCCCAGGCGAACCACGAACGCGTGAAGTTCTTCGGGTCGTCCTGGTCGAAGGCTTCGTGCATGAAGCCCGTGCCGGCGTGAGTCGTTTTCAGCCAGTGCAGGCACTGGCGGATCTCGGCGGTGTCGTCGGTCGTGAACGCCTTCATCATGATCGACATCGGCCAGATCATGCGCAGGCCTTCATGCGGGCCACCGATACCTTCGCCCGCCGTGCCCTTGAAGAAGTACGGGTTCTCCGTGCTCCAGACGGCATCGCGGGTGCGCGCGTAACGCGCGTCGCGCGGCGTGCATTCGAGGTACGGCAGCGCGAGCAGGCTGGGCACGTTCGCGTCGTCCATGAAGAGCGTGTTGCCGTAGCCGTCGACCTCGTAAGCCCAGAACTCGCCCTTCTCGCCCTTGACCGTGCCGTGCTGCTCGAGCGCCGCGGAGATCTCGTCGGCCATCGCGTTGCACTCGTTCGCGAACGTCTGGTCGCCGAACAGCGTGCCGTGCATCTGCGCGAGGCGGCGCAGGGTCACCACCGCGAACAGATTGCCGGGGATGTTGAACGGATACACCGTCGCGTCGTCGGACGGACGGAACATCGCGTGGATCAGGCCCACCGGACGCGTCGGCTGGCCGTAGCCGTCGAGGAACTGGCTTTCCGTGGGCTTCGGCGACGTGCGCTGGAAATGGTAAGGACCGTGGCCGTCCTTGCGCTGCTGTTCGCGGAACGTCTTCACGATCAGCTGGGTCGCGGCGCGCCACGACTCGTCGAACGGCTCGCGGTCGCCCGTGGTCTGCCAGTAGCCGTGCGCGAGGCGCACCGGATAGCACAGCGAATCGATTTCCCACTTGCGCTCGGCCACGCCGGGACGCATGTCGGTGTGATCGGCCTGCGCCCAGTCGAGCTCGCTCTTGCCGCGAGGATCCGGCAGGAAGGCATTGGCGTACGGATCGATCGAGATGCAGCGCGACTGGCGACGGATCAGGCCGCGGAAGAGTTTGCGCAGCTTTTCGTCCTTCGCGGTGAGTGGCAGGTACGGCCACACCTGCGCGGACGAATCGCGCAGCCACATCGCGTCGATGTCGCCCGTGACCACGAAGGTGTCTTCGTAGCCGTCGAGCTTGCCGAGTTCGACCGTGGTGTCGAGCGTGTTAGGGAAGCAGTTCTCGAAGATCCACGCCAGCTCGGGATCGGCGATCTTCTTCTTCGTCGACGCGATCAGCGCCTCGACCGACTCGCTCACGAACTTGCGCTTCGCCAGCGGCGGGCGCTTGGTCGGGAAACGCGGCGCGGCTTCGGCGCGGATGCTCACGCCTGCCGCCATCGCGACACCGGGAACGAGCGAGAGCCATTTGACGAGATTGCGACGACTTGGGTTCACGGCGTGGCTTCCTTCAGGGCATCGACCAGGGAGCGTACAGTCAATGTGCGGCGAAGCACATCGATATCAACGTTGCCTTTCATGACGATGTCGACACTTTCACCGGGCAACAGATCGAACGCGTTGTCGGCGAGGCGCACGTCGAGATCGCCGGTGTCGACCCACACCGCGCGTGCGAGACGCTTCGCGGTCACGGTCAGCACGAGGCGGTCGCCATCGTTACGAAGTTTCGTGGAGAGTTCCGGCTGCGGCAGCGCGAGCGAGCGCGCCGCGCCGAAGTAAAGCAGATGGTGCGCGGCCGGCTTGCCCTGCTCGAGCAGGTCGAACGACACGACCGTCTTGCGCGGATCGGCGCCCTTCAGCAGCGCGGCGTCGTCGAGCGTCACGGCCTTCGTGCTGGCGAGCGCGGCGGCGCGCACCGGCTGGTTCGTCTCGCGCAGCAGCTTGCCGCCCATGTCGTACACACGGGTACGCAGCGTGGCGTCGAAGTCGCTCGTGCGGTCGGACACGGCGAACACCTCGGTGCGCGTGCCGCGCCGGATCGGCACGACGTCGACCGGTGCGTAGAAACGCTTCGCGTGGAACTGCAGCGCCTTCCAGCGGTTGAAGTAGTCGACGCTCGCCCAGGACGCGCCCGGCCATACGTCGTTCAACTGCCAGTACAGCGAACCCATGTTCTGCGGGCGCGCGCTGCGCAGGTGCTCGGCGGCGAGTTCGATGCCCTCGGCCTGCATCACCTGGCTCAGGTACACGAACGACTCGAAGTCCTTCGGCTCACCGTACCCGGCGCGGATGTAGAGCAGCAGGCGCTGGTTGCCGTCGCCGTTGGCGAACTTCTGGTGCGCGCGCATCACCTTCGACTCTGGCTGCATGTCTTCCGGCTTCGCGAAGGCCTTGATCGTGGCCATCACCGGGAACGACTGCAGGCCGTACTCGGACTGGAAGCGCGGCGTCACGTCGAGGTAGTTCGCGATCGGCTCGGAGCCCGACCAGACCTTCCAGTAGTGGTAGTCGCCATCGTCGAGCACATTGGCTTCGCGCTCGAAGTCCGTGCTGGGCGAGCTCGCCCAGTAAGGCACGTCGGGCGAGAGCGTGGTGACGACCTTGCGCAGCGTGGTGCCGAACAGCTCGCGCATGCCTTCTTCGACACGACGCACTTCGTCGGCATTGATGTACTGGCGGAAGTCGTCGCGGTTCGGCCACGACTCCCAGCCGGTCTGCACTTCGTTGTTGCCGGCCCACAGCACGATCGACGGATGGTCGCGCAGGCGCGTCACCTGCTCGATCGCCTCGATGCGGGTGTTCTCGCGGAAGGCCTCGTCGTACGGCGTGATGGCGCCGCCGAACATGAAGTCCTGCCAGATCATGAGGCCCATGCGGTCGGCCGCCGCGTAGAAGGCATCGTCCTGGTACGTGCCGCCGCCCCACATGCGCAGCATGTTCATGTTGGCGTCCTTCGCGGAGCGAAGGATCTCCTCGAGGCGTGCCGTGGTCACGCGCGACGGGAAGGCGTCGTACGGAATCAGGTTGGCGCCCTTGGCGAAGATGGGCACGCCGTTGACCACGAACGCGAAGCCCCTGCCCCACTGGTCCTTGTCGCGACGCAGCTCGACCTTGCGCAGGCCGGTCTCGCGATCGGTCTCGGCGAGCGTCTCGCCACCGGCCGACACGCTGCCGTGGAAACGATAGAGGTTCGGCTCGCCGTAGCCGACCGGCCACCAGCGCTGCGGATGATCGATGGCGACGGGTACCTCGACGTGGTTCTCCCCTGCCTTGACCGTGACGTCGCGCTTCTCGACGCCCTGCTTGCCATCCGGCGCGGTCCACGCGACGGCCAGCGTCAGCGTGCCGGCCTTGTCCGCGCGCACGTCGAACTGCGCGACGAGCTTCGCCGCGTCGGCGTCGACGGACTGCTGGGCGATATGGAAATCGGCGACGCGCACGGCGTCCCAGCTCTCCAGGCGCACCGGGCGCCAGATGCCGAGCGTGACGATGCGCGGACCCCAGTCCCAGCCGTACTGATAGTTCGCCTTGCGAACGTAGTTCGAGGTCTGCTTACCCTTCGGCTCGTCGCCGAAGACGGTATCGAATTCACCCGGCAGCGAATACGGCTGCTTCATGAGCCAGGGCTGCACCCGTGCGATCGGCGATTCGAAATGAACCGCGAGCGTGTTCTTGCCCGCGTGCAGGTTGTTCTTCACCGGGAGACGCCACTGGCGGAACATGTTGTCCGCGCTGAGCACCTTCTTCCCGTTGAGGGTGACCTCGGCGAACGTGTCGAGGCCGTCGAAAACGAGATCGACGTGGCCGCGCTTGAGCGTGGCCGCGTCGACGTCGAAGTCCAGCGTGTAATCCCAGTCGGAAAGGCCGACCCATTGCAGGGCGGCCTCGTTGTCGCGCCAGAACGGGTCGTCGACCCGTCCCAGGGCGAGCAGGTCCGTCTGGACGGCACCCGGCACGTGTGCCGGCTGCCAATCCGTGAACGTCTTGCAGTGCGCGTCGCAGGCCTTCGCCACGGTGAGGCCACCGGAGGTGCCGCGGAACGCATCCGCCTTACCTTCGGAAGCCAGCCGGAACCGCCAGCCGGCGGAGAGGTCTTTCTCCACCGGCGTGCCCGCGCTGGCGGCGCCAGCGACGAGCCAGGCCACCAGCACCAGCGACGCGCGGCGCATCACAGCTTGAAGCCCATGGTGACGGTGTAGGTGCGACCGTTCTTATAGGCGTTGAGCGGCTGCGCCGGCGTGTTGTTGTAGACGAAGTAGGTTTCGTCCAGCAGGTTGGTGGCGTCCAGCGACACACGGATGTGGTCGTTGATCTGGTAACCGACCGACGCATCGAGCTGGCGGAAGATGCCCGTGATCTGCTGCGACTGCAGCTGCGCGATCGAGGTGAAGTACGACGAACGCCAGCTGTAGGTCAGGCGCGCGCTCCACGGACCCTGCTCGTAGAACGGCGACAGGTTGAACGAGTTCTTCGAGTTGTACGGCAGCGGGAAGTCGTTGCTGGTGTCCGCGTCGGAGTACGTGTAGTTCGCCAACATGCCGAAGCCGTAGCGGAAGTTCTGCTGGTAGCTGATCGACGCGCCCTTGACCTTCGCGACACCGGCGTTGATCGGCACCTGCATCTGGTACACGTCGTCGCGCAGGTTGGTCAGGTTGTAATGCGTCTCGGCCACGCTGGTGTTGAGGATGTAGCCCGAGATGCGACGGAAGAACACTTCCGCGGCGAGCACGCTGTTCTCCGAGAAGTACCACTCGGCCGAGGCGTCGTAGTTGGTCGACTTGTACGGGCCGAGGTCGGTGTTGCCACGCGAACCGGTGAGGGTACGGTCGTCGAGCGCGACGTACGGCGTCATCTGCTGGTAGCGCGGACGGGCTACGGCCTTGGCGGCGGCGAAGCGCAGCGTCAGGCTGTCGGTGGCGTCGTAGGCGATGTTGAACGACGGCAGCCAGTCGTGATACGCGCTGCGCTTGTTCACCGCACCGTAGTTGTCGCCGCCGATGGCGTTGTAACCGTCTACGGTGTCGCGGGTGCGGAAGTAGCGCACGCCGAGGTTGCCGCGGTAGTCGTCGCCGGCGAAGTCGCCCTGGATGTAGAACGCGCGGTTCTGCTCGACGACGCTGTAGGTGGCCTTCGGGTCGAGCGACACGGTGCCGTTCTTCAGCTGCTGGATGTACGCCTTCATGAGGCCCGGATCGATCGTCGTCCAGTCACCCATGTTGCCGGCCGAGCTCAGGCCGTCGAGGTAACCGCCCGGCGTGCCGCCGTGCGAGAAGTCGTTGAGCGACAGACCGCTGCCGTCCTGCGACGGCAGGCGTGCCGCGTAAGCGTCCTGACCGTCGATGTGGTTGGTCGCCTTGATGCCGACCTCGATCTGGTTCAACGGACCCCAGCTGACGTCGTGCGAGAAGTCGGCCTGGAAGTAACGCTCGCGATCGTAGCTCGGCGCGTAGCTGTAGCCGGCGCCGTGCAGCAGCATCGCAGACGGGTTGTCGGCGTTGTTGTAGTTGATCTGCGGGTGCTGGCCCTTGAGGTTCCAGTCGAAGCCGCCGAAGCCCTGGAACTGCGTGTTCCAGATGCCGTCCGAACCACCGGTGGAACCCGTGTAGCCGATTTGGCTCGAGGCGGTCCAGCCGTCGCCGAACCAGTCGGCGCGCAGGTTGGCCACGCCCGTGTTCACGGTCGAGTCGCGCTCGTAACCGTCGAGGTAGGTCGACGTGTTGGCGTTGTAGCTGCCGCTGGTCGCGACGCCGTTGTTGAAGCCCAGCGCCGTGGCGTTGGCGGCCGAACCGGACCACTCGCCGTAATGGCTCTGGTTGAAGTTGTTGAACTTCTCGGTGACGTACAGGCCGGTGAAGTTCAGCTCGAACGCGTCGTTCGGCTTCCACTGCAGGCCGGTCGACACGCCGTCGCGCGTGCGGCGCTGCTGGAACCACGCGGTGTTGATCGCGGTCGGGTACACGCCCTGCGCGTTCGGCGGCACGACGGCCGGGTTGAACTGGTGGTCCGGGTTCGTGTCGGTCGGATCGTTGACGCGCTGGTAGCCGAAGATTTCGGTGCCCTGACGGTCGATGATGCGATCGGAATGCATCAGCGAGCCGATGACGCCGAAAGTGCTTTCCTTGTTCTTCCAGCTGTAGAGCACCGATGCGTTCGGCTTGCCCTTGTCGGCGCGGTCGTTGTAACCGTAGCTGACGCTGCCCGTCAGCGTGTTCGCCGGCAGGTCGAGCGGACGACGCGTGTTGACGATGACGGTGCCGCCGATGCTGCCTTCGTCGATGTTCGCCTGCGGGGTCTTGTAGACCTGGGCGTTACCGATGATTTCCGAAGCGAGCAGGCTGTAGTTGAACGAGCGGCTGTCCGGGTTGTTCGGATCCGACGTCCAGTTGGTCGACGCGACGGTCTGGCCGTTGAGCAGCAGGCGGTTCAGCGCCGGATCGGTGCCGAGGATGCTGACCTTGTCGCCTTCGCCGAAGTTGCGGTCGACGCTGAGGCCCGGCAGGTGCGAGAGCGACTCGGCGACGTTCGTGTCCGGGAACTTGCCCACGTCTTCCGCGGAGATCGCGTCGACGATGGAGTCGGAGTTGCGCTTGAGGTCGAGCGACTTCTGCAGGCTCGCGCGGATGCCGGTAACGGTCACGCCTTCGAGGTTGGCGGCGTCGGTCTGGGCGGCGGCGGGGGTCTGGGTGGCCGGGGGCGTGGTGCCCGCGTCTTGGGCGACGGTGCTGCCCGTGGCGAACAGGCCAGCCATGATGGCCATGGAAAGCGCGCTGATGCGGTGATTCACGTGTGTCTCCTGGGGAAGGAATACAGGACAGGAGACGCCCGCTTCCACGACCGTCCCCTTTCCCTGTGGGTTCTTTTCCGATGCGAACGCCCCCGCGCGGATATCCCGTCCGCGTTAGTCGTCGTTCGCCTCGTTGGATGCGTTACCGCTGCCGCCCTGCCGCGAATCGCCCGGGCCGGTGGCCGGCCGCGAATCGCGTTGCGCAATGCTGTTTCAACGGTGTGACGACACGGATTCTCAGAGGCCGCTGACAACGTTGTCAACTAAATGTTTAACTCGATCTAAAGGCCAAGCATGCCTTTCAGATCATTGAATTTGCTTACATTTTAGGAATTACGAAAATACTGCGGTGCGCCAAAGTCACGGACGCATTTGGATCGATCCATGCCGTGGCGAAAGGCAGCCCTGGAGGCCCTAAACCACCGGCTACGAAGTACTTTTTGCGGGAGAGGCCGGGGGCGATACGCCGCCTGCGTCGGGATCGACGCACTTTGCTGCGATGCAGCGAGAATCGGGGCGCCGGAAGCGACGACATTTTTTGTATCGAGGCTTACGGCGAGGCTGGCCCGCTGCCGCGGGCTCGCCGATGCGATCGGCTCCCACACCCTTCGGTAGCGAGGCGGCAAGGACTGGCCCGCTGCGGCGGGTTCGCCGATGCGATCGGCTCCCGCCGGTAAACGGTCGTACCGGCGTACGCCGGTACCCACGGCCTCGGTTCACGGCGAGCGCGACGCCTGCACGAACGCGCTCGCCGTGGATACCGGCGTACGCCGGTATGACGAACTTACTTCCCGCGGCGCCGCGCCGTGGCCGCCTTGCTGGCGACCAGCTTCTTCGCCGTCGCGTTCTTCGGCGCCGCCTTGCTCACGGAAGCCTTCTTTGCCGGCGCCTTCTTCACCGACGCCTTCTTCGCCGGCGCGACCTTCTTCACCGATGAGCTGCGCAGCGCCTTCTTCGCCGCCGCGCGTTTCGTCGCCGTACGACGTACCGGTGCCTTCTCGGCGGGCGATGCGTCGACCTTCGGCTTCGCGGCGCGGCGTGTCGTCGGTTCGTTCGACGTGTTCAACGGACGCCAGGAGCGGCCACCGAGCGCCAGCAACGTGTCCGCCGAGGCGGGACCCGCGCTGCCGGAGGCGTAGTTCGGGAAGTCGGCCGGCGAGCGCTGCGCCCAGTCGTCGAGGATCGGCTGCACCGCGCGCCAGCAGGCTTCGACCATGTCGGCGCGCTGGAACAGCGTGGCGTCACCGGTCATGCAGTCGTAAAGCAACGTTTCGTAGCCCACGTTCGGCTCGGCGCGGAACCAGTCGGCGTACTTGAAATCCATGCGCACGGGCGCGAGCTCCACGCGCGGCCCCGGTCGCTTGACGTCGAACTGCAGCGAGATGCCCTCGTCGGGCTGGATCTGCAGCACGAGCCAGTCGGGACCGAACGCGTCCATGCCCGTGCCGCGGAACGGGGCGAACGGCGCGGACTTGAACCGGATCGCGATCTCCGTAGTGCGCCGGCCCATGTGCTTGCCGGTGCGCAGGTAGAACGGCACGCCCGACCACCGCCAGGTGTCGATCGACAGCTTCATTGCCACGAAGGTCTCCGTGACCGAATCCGGCGCCACGTTCGGTTCGTCGCGGTAGGAGATGGCGAGCTGACCGTTCACGGCGCCCGGGCCGTACTGGCCACGCACGGCGTCTTCCGGCTGGATCGGACGGATGGCCTCGATCGTCTCGGCCTTGCGCGTGCGCACGGCCTCGGCGTCGAAGGAGGTCGGCGGCTCCATGGCGACCATGGCCAGCAGCTGGAACAGGTGATTCGGCACCATGTCGCGCAGCGCGCCGGTCTGCTCGTAGAAGGAGCCGCGACGCTCGACGCCCACGGTTTCGGCCACGGTGATCTGCACGTGGTCGATGCGGTCGCGGTTCCAGATCGGCTCGAACAGGCCGTTGGCGAAGCGGAACGCCATGATGTTCTGCACCGTCTCCTTCCCGAGGAAGTGGTCGATGCGATAGATCTGGTCTTCGCGCAGGACTTTCAGGATGCGCTCGTTGAGCGAATGCGCCGAGGCGAGATCGTGGCCGAACGGCTTCTCGATGATCACGCGGCGCCAGAACGCACCGTCGTGACCGCCGTCGTCGACCAGGCTCGCGTCGCGCAGCTTCTCGATCACGTCGCCGAAGAAACGTTCCGGCGTGGCGAGGTAGAACAGCACGTTGCCCTTGGTGCCGCGGCGGCGCTCGGCGTCGCGCAGCTTCACACCCAGACTCTGGAAGGCCGAGAGGTCGTCGAAGTCGCCGGCGTGATAGCTCATCTGGCCGCTCAGCCAGCCCCACGCTTCCTCGTCGAGCTTGCCGCCCGAATTGGACACGAACCGTTCCAGCGACGTGCGCAGGCTGCTCCGCCAGGCGTTGTCGGACATCTTGCCGTGATTGAAGCCGATCACGTTGAAGTTATCGGACAACAGACCCGTGCGACGCATGTTGTAGAGCGCGGGCACGACAAGGCGACTGGTGAGGTCGCCGGCGGCGCCGAAAATGACGACGGTACACGGGTCGGCCGGATGAGCGCGGGATGTGGCGCGCTTCGGTTGGGCTTGGCTCATGCACGTACTCCTTGGGGATCGAGGGATTCGGGGGTGGCGTGGACATCCGCCGTCGCGCTGAAACCGTGCGCGAGGGAGAAAGCGGCATTAATCAACGCCACGTGCGAAAAGGCTTGTGGGAAATTGCCCAGCAGGCGCTTCGAACGGGGATCGTACTCCTCCGCGAGCAACCCGAGGTCGTTCGTCAGGCCAACGAGGCGCAGGAAGAGCTCCCGCGCATCGTCGAGCCGGCCGAGAAGCACGTAGTTCTCGACCATCCAGAAACTGCACGGCAGGAATTCGCCCTCGCCGGGTGGCAGGCCGTCCACGCCGCTGCGCGTGTCGTAGCGACGAACGAAGCCCTGCACCACCAGGTCTTCCTCCACGGCCTTCACCGTGGCCGCGACACGCGGATCGTCGGGCGGCAGGAAATCCGTGAGCGTCACGAGCAGCAGGCTCGCATCGAGTTCTTTCGATCCATACGACTGGACGAAGCATCCGCGCTCGGGGTCGACGCCCTTGGCAAGGATGTCGGCGCGGATTTCGTCGGCCACCGCCTGCCAGCGACGGGTGAACGCCGGATCGCGACCCGCCCTGTCCTGCTGGGCGGCGCGCTGGAACGCGAGCCATGCCATGACCTTCGAATGCACGAAGTGACGCGGTTCGCCACGGATCTCCCAGATGCCCTCGTCGGGCGACCGCCAGATCTGCTCGAGGTGTTCCAGGAACACCGCCTGCACCTCGTCGGCTTCCGGTTGCAGCGTCACACCGTGGCGAACGGCGTGGGCGAAGGCACCGACGAGCTCGCCGAAGATGTCGAGCTGGAACTGCGCCGACGCCGCGTTACCGACGCGCACGGGCTTCGACCCCTCGTAGCCGGCGAGCCACGGCAGCTCGAATTCCTCCAGCCGACGCTCGCCGGCGAGGCCGTAAAGCACCTGCAGCTGGCCGGGCGAACCCGCCACCGCGCGACGTACCCAGTCACGCCAGGCGCTCGCTTCGTCGTGGTACCCGGCATTGACGAGCGCCGACAGGACGAACGTCGCGTCGCGCGCCCAGCAGAACCGGTAGTCCCAGTTGCGCTGACCGCCGAGCTGCTCCGGCAGCGAGGTGGTTGGCGCCGCGACGATGCCGCCGGTCGGCAGATAGCTGAGGCCCTTCAGCACCACCAGCGAGCGACGGACGATGTCGCTCCATTCGCCCGAGTCGTTGCAGCGTGCCGACCAGCCCTTCCAGAACGCCAGCGTCTCGCGCAACGCATCGTGCGCGTCGAGGGGTGCGGGCGGTGGCAGGTGCGACGGGCCCCAGATCATCACGAAGGGGACCGAGTCGCCTCTGCCCACCGCGAAGCGCGCCACGCTTTCCATGCCCTCGCCTTCCACGGCGACCGGGCTGCGGATCACCAGCATGTCGGGGCCCACCACCGCGGTGGTCGTCTGGTCGTCGAGCCGGCTGACCCATGGCATCGCGCTGCCGTAGTCGAAGCGAATGGTAAGGACGGCCTCGAAGTCCACGCGGCCTTCGATGCCCTCGACGATGCGCGCGATACCCACCTCGTCGCCGGCTACCGGCATGAAATCGACGACTCTCGCTTTCCCTGTCGCGGTGGTCCATTCGGTTTCGACGACGAGGCTGCCGTCGAGGTAGCGTCGCGTGCTCGTCGCATCCCCATCCGCCGGGGCGATACGCCACCGCCCGTTCTCGTCTTCGCCGATCAGCGCACTGAAACACGAGGCCGAGTCGAAGCGTGGCAGGCACGCCCAGTCGATCGAACCGTTTCGTGCCAGCAGCGCGGCGCTGCGGCAGTTGCCGAGCATCGCGTAGTCTTCGATCCGGGATGCCATGCCGTCCTCACCTTGCCGTGTGCGATCCCTTGAACGGTAGCGACGACGGCGTTAGGGCGGCGTATCGGCATGTGCCGATTCTTGCCGTGCCTTGGATGATCGTGTGGGACCAGCAGCCCATCTGATCGGCCCGACGGCTCTTGTGGGAAGCGCGCTGGCGCGCGAAGGGTGCTTGCGGCGAGCACCCATTCGCGCGCCAGCGCGCTTCCCACAGAAGAGCGAAACGCGATCGGGCAATGGACTCAATGCCCGTGCGCTTCCCGCTTCGGCTGAACCGCTTCGAACATGCTTCGCGCCAGCTCCTGCTCGCCGTAGATGACTTCGCTGGCCCCGAGCCCCGAGAGGTGTCCGACGCAGTCGGGCGAATGCGCCCGCGCGACGATGGGCAGGTCGGGCCGCAACGCACGCGCGGCACGCACCACCTGTCCCCCTTCGAAGGGATCGGGCACGGCCACGATGAGAGACCGCGCACCGGCGATGTTCGCCTCCGCGAGCACGGGCGCCGACGCCGCGTTGCCGATCACCAGCTCGACGTCGCCGCGTTCGCGAAGATCGCGCACGGCATCCTCGTCCGTTTCGATCACCAGCGTGCGCGCGCCCGCGGCCTGCAACTCGGCGAGCACGCGACGGCCGACGCGACCATGCCCGACGAGCACGGTGTGCCCGGCGATGGCGTCGGGGTGATCGTCGGGTGCATCGGCGTCGTGCTTCGCGATCCAGCGATCGAGCGCCGCGAAGAGCAGCGGATTGACGAGGATGGAGACGATGGCGGCGGCGAGGAGGATGTCGCGGCCCTGCTCGCTCAGCAGGCCCAGCGATACACCGAGGCCTGCGAGGATGAAGGAGAACTCGCCGATCTGCGCGAGGCTGGTGGCGATGGTGAGTGCCGTCTTCGTCGGGCGGCCGAACATGCGGACGATCGCGAAGGCCGCCACCGACTTGCCGAAAACGATGATCAGGCACGCCGCGAGCACCACCCACGGCTGCTCCACGAGAATGTGCGGATTGAACAGCATGCCGATCGACACGAAGAACAGCACGGCGAACGCGTCGCGCAACGGCAGCGTCTCTTCGGCGGCGCGCTGCGACAGCTTCGACTCACCCATCATCATGCCGGCGAAGAACGCGCCGAGCTCGAACGAGACGTCGAAGAGGTGCGCGGCGCCGAACGCGACGCCCAGCGCGATGGCCAGCACCGCGAGGCGGAACAGTTCGCGCGAACCGCTCGCCGCCACCGCCTGCAGCATCCACGGAATGAGCCGCTTGCCGACGATGAGCATGATGGCGACGAAGCCGACGACCTTGCCGACCGTCAGGGCGACGGTCTTGGCCAGTTCGCCCATGTCGGGCGTCGCGGCACCGTTTCCGGATCCGAGGAATCCGCCGATGGCCGGCAGCAGCACCAACGCGAGCACCATGGCGAGGTCTTCCACGATGAGCCAGCCCACCGCGATGCGGCCGCGATCGCTGTCGAGCAGGCGGCGCTCTTCCATCGCACGCAGCAACACCACCGTGCTGGCGACGGACAGGGCCAGGCCGAAGACGAAGCCTTCCGCCATGGGCCAGCCGAGGGCCCATGCCAGCAACATGCCGAGGCCGGTCGCCACGGCCATCTGCACGGCGGCGCCGGGGATCGAGATCGCCTTGACCGCGAGCAGGTCTTTCAGCGAGAAGTGCAGACCCACGCCGAACATGAGCAGGATCACACCGAGATCGGCAAGCTCCTGCGCGATGCCCGCATCGGCCACGTAGCCGGGGGTGAACGGACCGGCGACCACCCCCGCGACGAGATAACCCGCCAGCACCGGCAGCCGCAATCGATGCGCGATGGCACCGAAGAAGAAAGCGAGAACGAGACCACCGACGATGGTGGCGATGAGTGGCGTGGCGTCGTGCATGGGCGGCTCCCCGAGTCGTCGTTGGCCGCGGTGACCACCACGGCATGCACCCTTGTCTCGTCACGTCGTGAATCGCGAACGTATCGAACGGGTCGTCTCGAAAGCATTGGGGACGACCCGGGGTGCATGCAAGCGGTACCGACACGAAAACGCAACGGAATCGTGCGTTTTCAGAATTACCTCATGTGGAAGCCCGCCCTGCCGCGACTCAGCCCGCGGCGGTCAGCACCGCGAGGAAATCCTTGCCGTAGCGCTTGAGCTTGCTGTCGCCCACGCCGCTGATGGAGGCGAGCTCGTCTTCGTTCGAAGGCAGTGCGCGCAGCATCGCCAGCAGCGTGGCGTCGTGGAAGATGACGTAGGCCGGCACGCCATGCGCGCGCGCCAGCTCGGCACGCACGCGCCGAAGCTCGTTCCACAACGGCTGCTCGATTTCCTCGATGCCGAGCGAAGCCCCCGACGCGGCCGGCGTGCTGCGCGACGCGGTGCGGCGTCCCTTCGCCGGGCGCGCATCCTCGCGCAGCCAGACCTTGCGCTCCCCCTTCAGCACGGGCCCGCTCGTCGCCGACAGACGCAGCGTGCCGTAACCCTCGGGATCGGCTTCGATGAGCCCGGCCGCGAGCAGCTGACGGAACACCGACCGCCACTGCGTGGCATCGGCGTCGGTGCCCTTCGCGAACACGCTGAGCTTGTCGTGGCCGAGTTCGCGCACGCGCTCGCTCGCATCGCCGCGCAGGATGTCGATGAGGTGGCCCGCGCCATAGCGCTGGCCACTGCGGTAGATGCACGACATCGCCTTTTGCGCCGCGACCGTGGCATCCCATGTCTTCGGTGGCGCGAGGCAGTTATCGCAGTTGCCGCACGGCTCGGGATAGGTCTCGGCGAAGGCCTCCAGCAGCAACTGTCGGCGGCAGCGCGTGGCCTCGGCGTAACCGAGCAGCGAATCGAGCTTGAGCCGCTCGATGCGCTTGCGATCGTCGCCGGCTTCCGACTGGGAGATCATCTGGCTCATGGTGACCACGTCGCCAAGCCCGTAGACCATCCATGCCTCGGCAGGCAGGCCGTCGCGCCCGGCACGACCGGTCTCCTGGTAGTAGCCCTCCATGCTCCGCGGCAGGTCGAGATGCGCGACGAAGCGCACGTCGGGTTTGTCGATGCCCATGCCGAAGGCGACCGTGGCCACCATCACCACGCCGTCGTCGCGGAGGAAGCGCTGTTGGTGGCGGGTGCGCGTTTCGGCATCTAGGCCCGCGTGGTACGGCAGGGCCTCGACACCGGCCTCCGCGAGCCAGGCGGCCGTTTCATCGACCTTGCGGCGGCTGAGGCAATAGACGATGCCCGCCTCGCCCCGATGCGCGTCGAGGAAGTCGACGAGCTGGCGGCGCGCGTTCTGTCGGGGCGCGACGCGATAACGGATGTTCGGGCGGTCGAAACTCGAGACGAAACGCCGGGCCTCGTGCAGGCCGAGCCGCTCGACGATTTCCTCGCGCGTGCGGTCGTCGGCGGTGGCCGTGAGCGCGATGCGAGGCACTTCGGGAAAGCGCTCGTGCAACAGCGCGAGGCCCCGGTACTCCGGCCGGAAGTCGTGACCCCACTGCGACACGCAATGCGCTTCGTCGATGGCGAAGAGCGCGATGGGGATCCGGTCGAGCAATGCGAGGAATCGGCCAGTCAGCAGACGCTCGGGCGCGACGTAGAGCATGTCGAGGTCGCCAGCGAGGAGCAGGTCTTCGACCTCGCGCTGCGTGACGGCATCGAGGCTGGAGTTGAGATACCGCGCCCGCACGCCGGCCTCGGTCAGCGCGTCGACCTGGTCCTGCATCAAAGCGATCAGCGGCGACACCACGATGCCGGTGCCGTGGCGCATGAGCGCCGGAATCTGGAAACACAGCGACTTACCGCCGCCGGTCGGCATCAGTACGAGGGCGTCGCCCCCGCCGGCGACCTCCTCGACGATGGCCTGCTGCTGGCCGCGGAAACCCGGATAGCCGAATACGGAGTGAAGAAGGTCGAGAGCCTGGGACTGCATCCGCCCATGCTAACAAACCGGTACCCGCCCCCGGCAGTGAGACCTTCGCTGAACGAGGCGAAGGCCTACACCGATTTGCGACGAAGGTTGTTTTCTTCTGGGCCGCGTCGGCAGCTAATGAAGCCGGGCGCATCGCCCATCCGCTACGCGTTCCATATCCTTCAAGAGGGGAGGATTCCATGACCAGAGCGCTTTTGACGATAGCCCTCGCGGGCACCCTGCTCGTGCTCGCGCCAGCCGCGAGCGCCGACCGCATCGCGTTCCGCGGCGCGATCGTCGATACAGGCTGTCGCGTGCAGGATCAACAGCTGGCATGCCCACCGGGCCGCGCGCCGGATGCCCGGCTGCAACGATTCGACGCCGCCGAGGCCCGCCAGCACGTGCGAGCGGCGCTTCTCGACTACGCGATGCGACGCGACCCCGACCCGTCGTGGCACCTGATCGAGGTGACGTGGCGCTAGGCATGCTCCGAACACGTTCTCGCAAGCGCCATGACGTGTTCAGTGCATCCCTAGCCCGCGAAGCCCCAGATCGCGCGATCGAGGTCGTGGTCCAGGCCGAAGGCGCTCATCGGTACCCTGCCGTCCTTCACCACCACGCCCTCGGCCTTGAGCCGTCGGCACTGCTCGCGGAATCCGGCCGTGCCGGCGGGAATGCCGATACGGCCATCGGCGCGAAGCACACGATGCCACGGCAGGTCGAGGCGATTCGGGGCGTCGCCCAATACCCGCCCGATGAGGCGCGCGCGGCCCGGATAGCCGGCCCGTGCGGCGATCGCGCCGTAACTGGCGACCCGCCCGCGCGGTATGGCGGCCACGGCCTCGATGATCCGCTGCGCGCGCAGGGCGCGGCCTTCGTCACCGTCGTCGGAATCGTCGCTCATGGTGGTTTCGTGCATGTCCGCAGGAACCGTTGAGCGTACCATCGGGCTTCCCCACGACGGACCTACGGAAGGCCATGCGACACTTCGAAGCGATCCGCTCCCATGTCGGCGCCATCCACCGGCTGCGACAGAACGAGCCCTATCTCATCAGCTTCGACCTGGAGCTGCCGGACGGCCGGCATCAGGGCATTTACCTTGCCGAGCTGGAAGACAGCGAAGGCCGCCGCTTCCTCCGCCTGTCGACGCCGATCGGCCCGCTGGCCGGCGTCGACGCCCGCCGCTGCCTCCGCTTCAACTGGGAGCAACGCACCGGCTACCTCGCGGAAGCGGACCTCGACGGCTCGCCGTTCCTGCACCTGTGCGAAAACCGCCCCTACGACTACCTCGACGAGCACGAACTCGCACGCCTGATCGAAGAACTCGGCGCCACGGGCGATCAGCTGGAGCAGGTGGTGAACGGGGAAGCTGACGCGCTTTAGTCGGTTTCTGGACGGCTCGGCTTCGCCATCGCGTTGGGCCTCGCGCCTCGGCGCGAAGAGCCGTCGGCCCTCACCCTCCCGCGTAGGAGTGCGCCCTGCGCGCGACATCTTTTCGCGACGAGCAACAGGCCCTGTCTCTCACGGCCCCAACGGCGTCG